>Ga0114977_10001574_pt1 | contig 14979 bp, 11 predicted proteins | sample S_130805_MF_Meta_FD_87026 | JGI IMG/M metagenome (GOLD analysis project Ga0114977, IMG submission 87026) | Freshwater microbial communities from Lake Simoncouche, Canada to study carbon cycling - S_130805_MF_MetaG | ecosystem: Environmental > Aquatic > Freshwater > Lake | place: Lake...
AAAGAATTTAAATTTTAATTAATTCCAAATATAAATAAATGGAAAAGCAAACAAATGCAGTTGGTCGTCGTAAGGAAGCAGTAACACGCGTCTTTGTTAGTAAGGGTAGTGGTAAAATTACCGTGAATGACAAAGATTATAAAGCTTACTTCCCATTAGTGTATTTACAAAATCAAGTTGAAGCGCCTTTAAAAACAACTGACTTGATGGGTAAATATGACATCGTCATTAACGCACAAGGTGGTGGTTTAAAAGGACAAGCCGAAGCAGCCAAATTAGGTATTGCTCGTGTATTAATTGAATTGAATCCTGAATTACGTCCTTCGTTAAAAGCGGCTGGACAATTAACGCGTGACCCTCGTAGTGTTGAGCGTAAGAAATTCGGTCATAAGAAAGCTCGTAGAAGCTTCCAGTTCAGTAAACGTTAATCCAAAGATTTATTACTTATTAATTCATTACAACAAATTATACAAATGGAAAATAACACTTCACTACAACAGCAATTACTGGAGGCCGGCGTACACTTTGGTCACCTTAAGAAGAAGTGGAACCCTAAAATGTTACCTTATATTTTCGCTGAGAAAAAAGGGATACACATTATCGATTTAAATAAAACAGTCGATCATTTACAACAAACAGCAGCTGCTTTAAAGCAAATTGCTAAGAGTGGTAAAAAGATCATGTTTGTTGCTACTAAAAAGCAAGCAAAAGAAATCGTTAGTGAGTGTGCTAAAAAAGTAAACATGCCTTATGCTACAGAGCGTTGGTTAGGTGGTATGTTAACTAACTTCAATACTGTTCGTAAGAGCGTTAAAAAAATGCAAAGCATTGAAAAAATGTTGAGCGACGGTAGTGCTGAAAGTTTAACAAAAAAAGAGCGTTTAACTTTAGGTCGCGATAAAGATAAAATGGAAAAAGTATTAGGTGGTATCGCTCAATTGGGCCGTCTACCAGCTGCTTTATTCTTAGTTGATATCGGACATGAGCACATTGCTTTAGCGGAAGCAAAGCGTTTAGGAATTCAAACTTTTGGAATGGTGGATACCAACTGTGATCCAAACAAAGTTGATTTTTCTATTCCTGCTAATGATGATGCAACAAAATCAATTGCTATTATTACCAACTATATCACTGCTGCTATTGCAGAAGGTTTAGCAGAGCGTCAAGCATCTAAGGATGATGAAAGCAATGAATCTGAAGAAGGCAACAACGAAAACGAAGCAAAAGCAAAACGCATGGAAGCTGAGGCTAACGCTGAAGGTGGAAGAGGTAAGCGTGGTGCAGGAGCTGCTCCAACAGCGCCAGGTGCACCTAAGCGTCGTATTCAAAGTACGCGTCGCCCAGCAGGTAAATAAATAATTATCCAATTGGGTTATTGGTGTCCTTGGGATACTAATGACCCAATTGTTTTATTCGATAACATTTTGTTATCAAAATTATTCACACACTTATTTAAAAATATAATTTATGAGTACAATAACAGCTACTGAAATTAATAAGTTGCGTCAAGCAACAGGTGCTGGTATGATGGATTGCAGAAAAGCATTAACAGAAACCAATGGTGATTTTGAAGCAGCGATAGATTGGTTACGTAAACAAGGCCAAAAAGTGGCTGCTAAGCGTAGCGATCGTGAAGCGAAGGAAGGAGTGATCATTGCACAAACTTCTGCTGATCATAAAACAGGTTTTGTAGTTTGTATTTCTTGTGAAACGGATTTCGTTTCAAAGAATGCAGAGTTCGTAGCATTTGCACAAAGCATTGCTGATGCAGCAGTAGCGCATAATGTAAAATCAGCTGCAGAATTAAATGAAGTAAGCGTGAATGGCACTAAAGTGTCTGACATGATTAACGATAAATTAGCTTCTATTGGAGAAAAAATTGGTGTCGCTAAATTCGAAAGAGTAGACGCACCTTTTGTAGCTTCTTATATACATGGCTCTTACCGTATGGGTGTTTTAGTAGGATTAACTGCTGAAGCAGCTGAAGTTGGTAAGGATTTGGCAATGCAAATTGCAGCTATGAATCCAGTAGCGGTAGATCCTGAATCAGTTCCTGCTGAAACAGTAAGTCGTGAACGTGCGATCATTATTGATACGATGAAGGAAGATCCAAAGATGGCTGGAAAACCAGAGGAGATGATTGCTAAAATTGCCGAAGGTAAAATCAACGCTTTCTTTAAGGAGCAAACCTTATTAGCACAAGCTTTTGTAAAAGATGGCTCTAAAACAGTAGGTGACCATGTTAAATCAGTGGATGCTGCTTTAAAAGTGACTGAATTTAAGCGTGTGGCCTTAGGATGATCCCAAGGGCAGCAATGCTTGGTTCAAAAAATACAAATGATACAAATTCCCAGGGGGGAATGAACATAAGATTAAAATCAATTAGGGTTTCGAGCAATCGAGACCCTTTTTTGTTGGTCCAAAATTCTTATCTTGCAAGTACTAAATATTCAACTACTATGCTGCCAAAATACAAACGTGTATTATTAAAATTATCTGGGGAAGCATTATTAGGGGATCAAAGAAACGGTGATCCTTTTGATCCAAAAATCATTGAGCAATATGCCAATGAAATCAAACAAGTATCTGACTTAGGGGTTCAAATTGCCATTGTGATTGGTGGAGGTAATATCTATCGTGGCATGAATGAAGCAGATAGTGGTATTGAACGTGCGCATGGTGATTATATGGGTATGTTGGCTACGATGATTAATGCGATGGCCATTCAAGCCATGTTAGAAAAAATTGGCGTGTATACAAGATTACAATCGGCTATTAATATGGAACAAGTGGCGGAACCCTACATTCGTAGAAAGGCATTGCGTCATCTAGAAAAAGGACGTGTTGTAATTTTTGGTGCAGGTACGGGTAATCCATATTTTACAACAGATACTGCAGGATCCTTAAGGGCTATTGAAATGAAAGCAGATGTGATTTTAAAAGGCACTAGAGTAGATGGCGTTTACGATAGTGATCCAGAAAAAAATCCAGCTGCGGTTAAGTTTAATAAAATCAGTTTCCAAGATTGTATTTCAAAAAATTTGAAAGTGATGGATATGACTGCCTTTACTTTATGCATGGAAAATAAATTACCTATCATTGTTTTTGATATGAATCAACCAGGTAATTTATTAAGGGTCGTGCAAGGTGCAGAGGTGGGCACACTAGTGGGGTAATATTTCATTAAACCACTTGTGTAATTTATTTTTTATTAATGAGATGCGTTGTTAATTTTATAATATGCAAAAATTAGGAAGGGTTTATACATTTTTGGTGTTTACTTTTTTATTAGTTGGCGCAACAAATGCACAAACTACATTAAGTTTAAATCAAGCAGTTCAAACGGCACTTAAAAACAGTTACGACATTCAATTGGTTGAAAATACTGTTGCTATTGCTAAAAACAATAATAATATAGGAGTGGCGGGCGCCTTGCCCACGGTGACCAGTACGGTCAACAACAATAAATCTTTAAGTACGATAGAGCAAAAATTTGCCGATCCTACTCGTAATACTACCAAGACAGGGGTAGATGGTAATACTTTAACAGCGGGCTTAACCGCATCTGTTATTATTTTTAATGGCTATCGTATCATGACAACCAAGGATAGGTTAGCTACAATCGAAAAACAAAGTGAGCAACAATTGCAAACTCAGTTAGCCAATACAACGGCAACGGTCATGCAACAATATTACAATATCATTCGTCAACAAGCTTATCTTAAAACCATCGAAAAATCAATTGAAGCGTCAAAGCAAAGAATAGACATTGTTGAAACGCGTCAAAAAATTGGAGTGGCCAATCAAGCAGATTATTTACAGTCAAATTTAGATTTGAATGCGTTAATACAAGGTAAACAAAATCAATTATTGATTATTGATCAAGCCAAGGCAGATTTATTAAATACAATGGTATTACCTACTACTACTTCTATTACCATTCAAGAAGATATTAAAGTGGATAGTAAAATAAGTTTATCCGAAGTAGAATCTAAAATAAAAGCCAATCCTATATTACAATCAGCCGAACAATTAATTAATATCAATCAGTTTATTGAAAAGGAAACAAAAGCTTTAATGTATCCTACATTACGGGCTAGTACTGGTTATAATGTAACAAGTAGTAGTTCGGCCGCTGGCTTTAGTTTATTAAATGAAAGCTATGGTCCTTTTTTAGGCCTCAACTTAAGTATTCCTTTATATGGAGGAGGTGCTGCTAAGCATGGTTTAAAAACTGCAAAATTAAATACCAATAACGCGCGACTACAATATAAAAATGCAGAACTAGATTTATCAACCGAGTTGTACAAAACTTATCAATCCTATCAAAACAATCTTCAACAAATTCCTACCGAGTCTGATAATTTTAAAATGTCCCAATCTTTATTGGAATTAGTCATGCAAAAATTTCAGTTAGGACAGGCGACCATGGTAGATGTAAAGCAGGCACAGCAAAGTTTTGAAAATGCAGGATTTAGATTAGTGAGCTTACGCTTTAATGCAAAAATTGCTGAAATTGAATTGAAGCGTTTATCTAATCAATTGACTTTTTAAATTTTAATATGCAATCAAAGCTACCTAATATCGGCACTAGTATTTTTACAGTAATGAGCCAATTAGCAGCTCAACACAATGCCATTAATTTAGGACAAGGCTTTCCCGATTTTCCTATGAGTCCCGAACTCATCGAATGTGTTAACCAGGCTATGAAAGCGGGTGGCAATCAATATGCACATACCAATGGCGTTCCACTTTTAAGAGAACGACTTGCGGAAAAAATAAAGTTTTTATATAATGTAGACATCAATCCTGAAACCAATATTACGATTACACCAGGAGGAACCTACTCTATTTTTTGTGCTTTTTCTACCATCATACAACCAGGCGACGAAGTCATTATATTCGAACCTGCGTATGATAGTTATATCCCTAATATTGTTTTTAATGGGGGAGTGGTGGTGCCTATTGAATTAGAATTTCCAGAATACAGTATCCCTTGGGATAAATTAAGGGCTGCGATTACACCTAAAACAAAAGCCATTTTAGTAAACACGCCACAAAACCCAACGGGAGTGGTATTTACCAAAGAGGATATTTTACAATTACAAGAAATTGTTCTTTCTAATAATTTATATTTAATAAGTGATGAAGTATATGAGCATTTGATATACGATAATAAGCAACATGAAACGGTAATGAAATATCCGGACTTGTTTGCGCGTACTTTTGTTTGCTTTTCATTTGGAAAAACTTATCACTGTACGGGTTGGAAATTAGGCTATTGTATTGCTCCCGAAAACTTAATGAAGGAATATCGTAAAGTACATCAATTTAATGCTTTTGGTTGCGATACACCCAAGCAGATAGCGATTGCAGAATACATGACGAATAAGGAAGCATATTTATCTATAGGTGCGATGTATCAACAAAAAAGGGATTATCTGCGTGGCTTATTAGATAGTACAAAATTTGTTCGCTTACCTTCTTCAGGTTCTTATTTTGAAAGCTATCGTTATGATACCATCTCCAATGAGCCCGATAAAGTATTTGCTGAAAGGTTAGTAAAAGAATTTGGTATTGCTATAGTACCTATGTCAGCTTTTTATCAAAAAGCAACCGATCATAAAGTAATTCGATTGTGCTTTGCTAAAACCAAGGAAACATTAGACGCTGCCGCGGCTTGTTTGCAAAAGGTTCATTAACTTTAATACCTACTCTTAATATTTATTTTGGAATGCAAGATATTCGTGTGTCCTTTCAACAATGTTTTAATAGGGATGCTACACTCGTAGTACAATCTCCAGGCCGTATTAATTTAATAGGAGAACATACCGATTACAATCATGGTTTTGTATTACCAGCCGCTATTGATAAATGTGTTGAAGTAGCAGTGGCCAAAAGAACGGATGGCACCATACATATGCATGCGCTCGATTTAAACGAATTGGTTATTTTGAAAGCGATTGCACTACAACCACATCCAACTACTTGGGTCAACTATATTATTGGAGTGGTAGTGCAAGCGCAAAAGTATTTAGCAAGTGCATCTCATGATCTAAATAATGGATTTGATATTTGTTTACAAGGCAATATTCCCATTGGGGCGGGCTTGTCAAGCTCAGCTGCTGTTGAATGTGCTGTACTATTTGCATTAAATGAAATGTATGCATTGCGTTTAACTAAAATGCAGATGGCATTAATGACACAGCAATCGGAACATGAATTTGCGGGGGTGAAATGCGGCATCATGGATATGTATGCAAGTTTACATGGAAAAAAAGATCAGGTCATGTTATTGGATTGTGCAAATTTAGAATCTAGCTATTACCCACTTGTATTACAAGGCTATCAAATTGTTTTATTGGATACTCAAATCAAACACGAATTAGCATCAACAGAGTATAATACGCGCCGATTAGAATGTGAAAAAGGAATTCAACTTATACAACAAAAATATCCTGCTGTAAAAACATTTCGTGATGTAAGTGCAACACAAGTAGCAGAATGCTTACAAAATAATGCATCCTTAGAGGGGACCAAGGTATACGAGCGATGTAAATATGTTGTTGACGAAATACAAAGGGTACAATTAGCGGTTAAGGATTTATTAGCTGGAGATATTGCTGCTTTTGGTCAAAAAATGTTTGCTACCCATCAAGGACTATCTGAATTATATGATGTCAGTTGCCCTGAATTAGATATTTTAGTGAATGCAGTTACCGGCAACCCCCATGTTGTAGGGGCTCGAATGATGGGAGGTGGTTTTGGCGGATGTACTATTAATATTATAAAAGAAACAGAAGTAGATCACATTATTAATACAGTTTCGACCCTATATAATCAAAAAACGAAACGCCAATTAAAGGTATATCCTGTACAAATTGAGCAAGGAACTCATATAAAATAATTATATTACAGAGGAACATTTTAAAATAATTTAAAAATGATGCTTAAAAAATTAATGACAGGGATTTTTATAATCCTTTTGTTTTCAATTGTAAACCTCGCATGTACTTTTAATCATTCAAATTCGTCTACTATGAATGCGATCGAAAAGCTTACCAAAGCGCCCTTTGGCAGCATTGAAGGGCAGGAGATTACCCAATATACCTTAACCAATGTCAATGGAATGCAATTAGGTATTATTAATTATGGAGGGGCACTAACAAAAATCATCACAAAAGCAAAAGACAGTAGTTGGGGAGATGTATTAACTGGATTTGATTCATTGAGTGGTTTTACGCAAAAAGCAAACCCTTATTTTGGAGCCATCATAGGACGATATGCAAATCGTATTGCCAAGGGTAAATATAAAGTGGATGGGATTGAATACCATGCGGCACTTAATAATAATGGGCAATCTTTACATGGTGGTTTAAAAGGTTTTGATAAAGTGGTATGGACTGCAACACCATTAGCAGGGGACAGTAGCCTTCAATTAAATTATATAAGTAAAGATGGAGAGGAAGGATACCCTGGTAATTTAAAAATACAAGTGGTGTATACCTTAACTGTAAATAATAGTATTAAAATTGAATATACTGCTACTACCGATAAAACCACAGTGATTAATTTAACCAATCATTCCTATTTTAATTTATCTGCAGGTAAGTCGCCTACCATTTATGATCATATCTTACAAATGAATGCCAATCAATATACACCAGTAGATACTGTATTAATTCCTACAGGCGAAATACTAGATGTAAAGGGAACGCCAATGGATTTTACACAACCCAAACGCATTGGAGATGATATAGATAAAGTACAAGGAGGATACGATCACAATTGGATATTGAACAAAGCAGCAGGATTACAAGAAGTGGCCAATGTGTATGATCCTTTAAGTGGAAGGGTATTAACCGTAGCAACAACCGAACCAGGATTACAATTTTATTCAGGAAACTTTTTAGATGGTAGTTTAACCCATACCAAAAATGGAATTAATTATATCAAGCATGGTGCATTAACATTAGAAACACAACATTATCCAGATGCACCCAATCAATCTAAATTTCCAAGTACTATTTTAAAGCCAGGTGAGGTGTACACTCAAACCACGGTATATACTTTTTCAACAAAATAATAAATCAAAACAAACGGTCCAATATGAATTATCAATTAAGCACTTTAGATTTTGTCGTATTTCTAGTATACTTTGTTTTAATCTTATCTTATGGATATTATATCTATAAAAAAAGGCAGACAAAAGAACATGATTCCAAAGCCTTTTTTTTAGCCGAAGGTTCCTTAACATGGTGGGCAATTGGCGCATCGCTTATTGCATCTAATATTTCGGCCGAACAATTTATTGGCATGAGTGGGAATGGATTTTTTGTAGGTATTGCGGTATCTGCTTATGAATGGATTGCAGCATTAGGTCTTATTGTTATTGCAGTATGGTTTATGCCCATCTATTTAAAAAATAAAATTTACACGATGCCTCAATTTTTACAAGTGAGGTATAACGAGACGGTTTCATTGATCATGGCCGTTTTTTGGTTGTTCTTATATGTGTTTGTAAATCTTACTTCTATTTTATACTTAGGATCTATTGCAATTAATGGTTTATTGCCAGGACAAAATCACTTGCATGAAATCATGGTTTGTTTAGCCATTTTTGCAGTGTTTATTACTTTGGGAGGTATGAAAGTGATTGGATATACAGATGTGATTCAAGTAACGGTTTTAATTATAGGAGGACTTGCTACCACTTATATGGCATTGTCCATGGTGAGTGAAAAATTTGGAATGGGAGGTGGTATTCTTTCTGGCTTTACTACTTTAATGCAACAAGCACCCGATCACTTTCATATGGTGATGGACAAGCCTACACAGCAATCTCCACAGGAATATATTGATAAGTATATGATATTACCAGGTATTGCAATGTATGCTGCAGGACAATGGATTTTGAATATCAATTATTGGGGATGTAATCAGTATATCACACAACGTGCATTAGGGGCTAATCTACCTACCGCGCGTAAGGGTATTTTATTTGCTGCCCTATTAAAATTATTAATGCCAGTCATTGTAATGTTACCTGGTATTGCCGCATATGTACTACATAAAAATGGACATTTGAATCACTTAGTAGGCGGAATGGATGGTGCTTACTCGGCGGTGTTGGCCTTTTTACCTTCCGGATTTAAAGGTTTATCATTAGCTGCTTTAACGGCGGCCATTGTTGCATCCTTAGCAGGAAAATCAAATAGCATAAGTACCATTTTCACATTAGATATTTATAAAAAATATTTTTCTACCGAAGCTAGTGAGGAAAAATTAGTTAAGATAGGAAGATGGGTCGTGATCTGTGCTATGTTTATTAGTGTGGTATTTACATGGGATGATATATTAGGAATTGGCGGTGCGGGTGGATTTACTTTTATTCAAAAGTATACCGGCTTTATTAGTCCAGGTGTTTTGGTGGTATTTGTATTAGGTATGTTTTGGAAGCGTACTTCAGGAACAGCCGCTGTAGTGGGTATATTAGCTGGATTTATATTGTCCTTATTTTATAATGAATTTGCGCCAATGGTTTTTGGGAATGAAACATTTTATTACACTGCTTATCCTAATGCACAAGGGGTTTATAAAATTCCTTTTTTAGTGGCGATGGGTATTGCAGGTATTATTACAGCTATGCTCATGGTAGCGATTACTTTGTTGGGACCAAAAATTAATCCAAAAGCATTTGATATTGATAAATCTATGTTTAAAGTAGATAAAACAACTTTAATATTAATTGTCTCTATCTTAATGATTTTATCAGCCTTGTATATTAAGTTTTGGTAAGATAAAATTGGAGTCATATAAAAAAGCCGTCCTAGTTCATTAGGGCGGCTTTTTTTATTTAAACTACTTAAATCATTAATACCATGATTCATTGATGGTCGTATTGCCACCAGCATTGTTATTTTGATTTCTTCTCTTTACATTTCTCTTATGAATATAAGCAGTCACGAACATCAATGGTAAAAAGATAAAAGTGAATGGAGGTATACCCAACATACTAATCCACTTACCACCAAAGTGACGACGCATTGGACGGCGTAAGCGTTCTGCAATTAAATACATTGCAGGCACAATAAACAAAGTCATAAAGAATGCAAATATCAAACCAAAAATTAAAGTCCAGCTGAGTGGTTTCCAGAAGGAAACGCTATCTCCACCAAAAAAGATATGAGGATTCATTTCACTGAATAAGCTAACAAAGTTGATATTGAAACCAATGGCTATTGGGATAAATCCAAGTATAGCGGCAAGAGCTGTAAGCATAACAGGAATAATTCTGGTTTTACCTGCTTGCACGACTGCTTCTTTTGTTTTCATACCACGGGCTCTTAATACATCTGTAAACTCAATGATTAAGATACCATTTTTAACCACGATACCAGCCAATCCAACAATACCCAAACCCGTCATCACTCCCGATATTTTCATACCAAATATAGAAAAGCCTAATAATACACCAATGATACTAAATAGGATCTCGGTTAAAATGATCACTGATTTAGAAATGGAATTAAATTGTAACACCAAAGTGAAAAGAATGAGCATAAGAGCAATGATCAATGCTTTTCCTAAAAATGCAACTGTTTCTAATTGTTGTTGATTTTCACCAGTTTGATTAATTGTAACGCCTTCTTGAACTCCATTAAAATTACTAATGTATTGAGAGATGACCGCATTCACTGAAGTTGGATTAAAACCTTGCGCTAATAATACATTAGAACTTAATTGAATTAATCTTTTTTGATCTTTACGTCTCACACTACCTAAAGTATTGGTTGGTTCCACTTTCACCAATGAGCTAATAGGAATATTTTTAACCATACCTCCTGCAGCCATATCTCTAAAGGACAAACGCATATTAAGTAAATCCACTAAATTTTTTCGTTGTAAAGTTTCATTACGTAATTGAATCTTGTATTCGTCTTTGCCGTCTTTAATTTTAGAAACTTCCTTACCAAATAAGGCCGTACGAATTTGCATACCTACTTGAGCCGATGAAACACCTGCAATTAATGCACGGTCTCTATCAATGGTTAAGGTTAATTCAGGATTTTGTAAATCCACATCCATCTTCAATTCCTCCACACCAGGCACCTGAATTGAATCTAGATAATTTTTTAATCCAACGGCGGTTTTAATGAGATGATCAAAATTATCACCTTGAATTTCTATATTTATAGGAGGATCTGTTGGAGGGCCGCTTTGTTCCTGAGTTACAGAGATTTCGGCACCTGGAATTCCTTTTAGTTGAGCGCGTATTGCATCCAAATAAGGCCCGGTTGATTTACCATGACGCTTTTCAAATTCTACAAAGTTAATTTGAAGTCGTCCAAGTTCAGCGTGAGGACTTCGGTCTCCTCGCATGGGATCACCCGCACCTACAGCAACATTACTAATCACACTTTCAACAATTGGGTTAGGTTTGCTAGGTTCATTATCTAACACCTTATTTACTTTAGCCTCCAATACTTTAGTCACCGAATCAGTATAGCCCACTTGTGTACCTACTGGCAATTTTAAATAAACATACAATTGGTTGGGATCACCTACTGGGAAAAATTCAATACCGATACGACCCTTTGCTACACTAATACCAAATACAACAAAGGAGATCACTAACAAAACAAAAGTGCCTATTAATAATTTAACGGGTCTCCAACCATTTAAAGCGCGTCGTAATATATTTTCATACAACTGCATTAAGTTAGGTAAAGTAATGGTTTGAAATTTATGAATTGCGGATGTGATAAAGTACCTATTCGCAATCACTAATACCATAAAGAAAATAAGCAGGTTTCCTAAAAAAGTAAAACCTGAAATATCTAATAAGACACCAATGATGATGGGTATCCAAAATGATTTTTGTTTAAATATTTTACTTCTGTTTTTTAAACGCTCTTCCTCTGATTCTTCCTCATGATTCATAAAGTCAACTGCAAAAACGGGGTTCATGATAAATGCCACTAATAAGGAAGCGGTTAATGTAAAAATTAACATCGTAGGCAAGTAGATCATAAACTTACCAATTAAGCCAGGCCAAAATAGTAAAGGGAAAAAAGGCGCTAAAGTGGTAATGGTACCTGCTAAAACAGGCACAAATACTTCACCCGCCGCCATTTTAGCCGATACGGTGGCCGTTAACTTGCCTTTGCCTTGAACAAAAATTCGATGTGTATTTTCGATCACTACAATCGCATCATCTACAATAATACCTAATCCAAATAATAAGGCAAACAATACAATAAAGTTGAGCGAAATACTAGAACCCACAATTAATTCGGCTCCTGGAATAAACACAAAAGCAACAAACATACTTAAGGGTACCGATAAGGCAACAAAAAAGGCATTCGTTACCCCCATGAAAAACATAAGTACAATTAATACAAGTATAAATCCAATTACAATCGAATTCACTAATTCTGCAAATGAACTTTTTGTTCTAATACTTTGATCCCCCGATATGACTACTTTCAAATCCGAAGGGAAGTCGTTTAATTTTGTTGCATCCACTATTTTTTTAACTGCATCAGAAGTGGCAATTAAATTTTCACCACTTCTTTTAATAATATTTAAGGTCATTACATTTTTTCCATCCAAACGTGCAAAGCTTTCATTGCTTTTCACAGTGTCAATAACTTTTGCAACATCTTTTAAATAAATGGCCGACCCATTGGTATTGCGAATAATAATATTACTAATATCAGCGGCTGTTTTTAATTGGCCCTTTAGTTGCAAGTTCCTATTCATGGTACCTACTTCTAATAAACCTCCTGATAAATCAAGGTTTTCTCTTTGAATTGCAAAAGTGATATCGTCAAATGTGATACCCGCACTTTGTAATTTATAATTGTCTACATTAATTTGAAATTCTCTCTCGGGCGCGCCCACTAAGTCCACTCTGTTAATTTGGGTAATGTTTTCAAGTTTGTCCTTAAGTATATCGCCGTATTTTTTTAACTGTACTAAATCGTAATTACCATTAATGTTGACATACATAATGGGTTGTTCGCTTAAGCTAATTTCAATGACTCTTGGTTGTTGTGTTAAATCATTAGGCAAGTCTTGTTTAGCCTTATCTACGGCATCTTTTACCTTTTGAAGCGCGACATCTGTTGGGACATTCGTACCAAATTCAATGGTAATGGCCGAAAAATCCTGTTGTGAATTAGAGGTAAACTTGGTGATTTTTGTACCTGTGATACCCTTAATTTGTTTTTCAATTGGGCGGGTCACTAAATTTTCAATATCCTTTGGTGAATTTCCTACATAAATGGTTTGAACAAAGATGGTCGGAATAATGATGTCAGGGTATTGTTCTTTAGGAAGCGTCAAAAACTGATAAATGCCACCTAAGCTTATAAATAGCATAAGCAGGTAAATGGAAGTTTTATTTGTGATGCTCCAGGAAGTAGGTTTAAATTCCTTAAATTTTTCTTTTATTTTCTGTATCGTGGACATATTGTTCGATTAATGAGATGATTGAATTAGTTGGCTACGGTGGTAATAAATTGACCATCAAATAAATTTTGATAACCACTAACGATGATCACATCTCCAACGAGTAAGCCGCTTAATACTTCCATGTTATTACCATAAAATTCACCTACCGTAATCATTTTCTTTCTTGCTATCATTTTACCTTTTTCATTAACAGCAACATAAATGAACTTTCCTTTTTCATCATTTTGTAAAATATTAATAGGAATACTTAATGCATTTGCTTTAGTATAGTCCTTAATACGTACTTGCACTAATTGATTAGGTCTAAAATTATCATCAGCTGTTAATTTTGTTTCAATGAAAAAACTACGGCTTAATGGGTCAATCACATTACCCATGACATTAATTTTTGTTTGAATGGTTTTTTGTAAATCAGGAAAATTTAAAGCCACCTCGCTACCCACATGTACTTTTCCTGTATAATTTTCAGGAACCAATGCGGTCGCCTTTAATTTTTTTGTATTTACAATTTTAATTTGACCAGCACCCATGAACATTTCACCTACATGAACATTCACTTCCTCGGCCACACCATCTACATCGCTATAAATACTTGTGTAAGCCAATTGATCCCTAATCACACCTACTTGTTCAGTAGCGCCCTTTAATTGACTGGCTAATGCTTCGGCATTGGTTTTAGCGGTTAATAATTGTATTTCACTTCCAATATTTTGATCCCAAAGGTTTTTTTGTTTTTCATATATTGATTTTGCTAAAGCAGCTTGCGCTTTTAGGGTTTCAATATTTTGACTAGCAGCAGCAACACTTTGTTTAATTAAACTATTATCCAATTGCAATAATAATTGACCTTTTTTTACGAAGTCGCCTCTTTTTAAATAAATAGATCTTACTTGACCTCCGCCAGCGCGAGGGGTAATATAGGAAACACTTTCAGATTCAATTTTTCCCTGAAGTTCAATGTAATGATCAAATACCTGTGTAGACAAAGTGTCAATAATGACTAATATTGTTTTATCAGCTTTTGCACCGCCCATTGTTTTTATTTCCTTTTCAAGGTTGGCAATTTTAATACTTAAGTCCAGCGCTTGCTTTTTATAACCAGACAAGGCCGTTTTTTTTGCTTCAATAGAACTGGTATCACCACCACAGGCTGTAGCTAATATTATTAAACTGCCTGTCAATACTTTTGTGAAATTTTTCATTATTTTAGATTTTGTCATTTTCATTATTTTATAATTTTCCGGTTGCTTTTAATAAATCTACTTTAGCAATTAAAGCGCTATACAAAGCATTCATGTAGTTATTTTGTGCAGTCACTAAATCAGCTTGAGCAGCGGATATCTCAGTATTAGAACCCGTTCCTGTTTCAAACTTCTTTTTAGTTTGTTGGTATACAGCCTCTGCTAATTGCATATTCTTTTTTTGAAATTGCATCGTAGCTACGGAGGAGATATAATTTAACTTGGCTTGTGTAATTTCATTATCAATATTGTTTTTTAA
>Ga0114977_10001575_pt1 | contig 14973 bp, 24 predicted proteins | sample S_130805_MF_Meta_FD_87026 | JGI IMG/M metagenome (GOLD analysis project Ga0114977, IMG submission 87026) | Freshwater microbial communities from Lake Simoncouche, Canada to study carbon cycling - S_130805_MF_MetaG | ecosystem: Environmental > Aquatic > Freshwater > Lake | place: Lake...
AAGTAGACAGGATAACCTTGCAGCAATCCGACCTTGATTGATTCTTGGATGACCGTAGACCTTGCCACGATCTTGCATGATGTCAATTGCATCGATGAGTGCCTCTGTCGCTTTCATCTATTCTTTCCAAAATTCTTGTCTAGAGATTGAACGTCCACGAGTGTAACCTTCACGAACGCCATCCTTGTGACCTGTCCAATACCAAACAAATGATGTTGCGAACATAACTCCTAAGATTCCAATGATTTGTAGTGAGTTCATTATCGGCTCCAACACATTGACTTGTAATCAGTAATGATTGTCCATTGACCTAGCGCCTCATCAAACAGGACAACAAAGTCATCGCCTAATTGCTTGAGGATTGTTCGACCTGCCATGAGATTTGCATAATTATCAAACCAATAAATGTACTTGAGAGAGTAATCTACCTGGCCTTCAAAACGACCATCTTGCGCTTCCCAGTTACTGCCTTTGAACTGCATGGATGTTTCTGTCAGATTTTCAAAGTCCTCTGCCATTTCCATGTTAGCTGTGGTTGTAGCGTTCATTTCTATTCCTTAATGTCTCGATGCCCTTGATCGAGTACAGGATTAGTGTTGCAGTTTATTTGCCTTTGGCAAGCATATTTTGATAACGAAATGGTAACAATTCTGAGTCATCCATTTGGTCATCCACATCCCTAAGGATGTCGTTACCGAGCGCGCCCGTATCTCTTACCTGACACAACAAAAGTACCGTCCTTTTCAACGTAGATTAAGTCCACCTGGACATTCTTGCCTATCTCGGTGACAATGGCGAAAGCCTGCTGCCAATTAGGCATAGAAACGTATTTAGCGGCTTTTACGTTCATCGCATGTCCTACCTCAACTCCATGCAGAACGCGCCTCACAGAGCCATTGTAGGCCTCAGAAACGGCACTCCTGCCAGCGCGATGCGTGTGACCCATAATGGTTGACACGCCTGCCTTTTTAGCTTGGTTCAATGCGCTCATTCCAGGGTTAGGATTTAATCCACCTAAATCACCATGAACGGCTATCCACCCACGAGCGATTGGGTAAGCCTCTTTGTGGAATTGAATGCCTAGTTCATCGAGCTTCATAAACTTCTCAAACTTAAGTTCTGGCAATGACAAGAATGCAGGAATCTTTTTCATAATGACGTTGTATAAGCGATCCGTGTGATTGCTACGAACGGCGTGGGCTTCCTTAGCGTATTGTGTTAAACGCCACAAGACTTCAACTGTGTGGTCTCTATCGTCAGCTAGTGTCTGCTCATACCATCCAGGAGAATTCTCACTCCAACGACTTATTTGTGGGAGATCAATTTCATCTCCAATAGTAACGACAGAATCGTGCTTAAACGCTTTTGCAAATAACTCGAAATTTCGTACAAGATGTTCATCTTCATAAGGACATTGTAAATCTGGCCATACGAGAGTTCTCTTCATTCATCCTCATCCTCATACCAGTCTGGCTCTGGGATGTTTGGGTTGATAGGCGATGGAAGAATCCAATTAGGATAAGCCTGCGGTTCTGTAACTATGCCAAGTGCCAAATCAACTGGGAAACCCGCACGGCGCAATGCACGATACATTTCATGCACTCCAATTGCCCAAGCGTCTAGTGCGGAATAGCCTTCATCCACAAGCTTCTTAGTTGCTTTTCTTGCCATGAGATAAGTGTCACCTCTCTAATATGCGAATCACAGTTTCAACACGCGCTTCTAAAGCAGAAATTCTTAAATTAAATTCATCACGCATAGAACTTCCACCATTGGTTTTAAGTTCATTAAGGTAATGCTTCACTAGCCAGCGAATTGATCCAACAAAGCCAGTAACGATAGAGATGATTGCAACTGCAAGAGCCGCCCAGTTAAGGGCGCTCATTACTTCTGAATGCCCATGCTCGGATCGTTAGGATTCAACCAACGAATTACTGGTGGCAAGCATGATGAAAGTCCAGCAGCAAGTAATGCCTTTGGCTCTGTCACGCCAGCAGCCGCAAGTGATAGAACTGCTACTAAAAATGCTCTAGCCCATGAGCCTGCTGCTGTTTTAAGGTCTTTCATTTGTTTGCTCCTAACATCGGGATGTCGAACCAGCGACCATTCTGATCGCCTTCTTTAGTGAAACTGATATGGCAATGATGGTCGTGGCGAGAAAAACCAGAATAAGTTCTCCAAGCGAAATTCTTTTTAGAACTGGCAATGCGACCTTTGAAGATAACATAGGCAATTCGTTCGTCACCATTCTTGGCACATAGTCGAATCTGATCGGCAAGATAGTCGGAATTATTGGCTGCCCCGCCGAGGTCTTTGTCAATATCAATAGCCCGAACCATTGCCCATTGACTATTCTTATCGGAATAATCAGGGTTATGATCTGATGGCGTTGCAGCGTGTCTAGCATCGCCTATCCAACCATCGGATTTTCTATCGCGGTCTGGAAAAGAATCATCAATCTGCTCCCGAAGTTGTTGACCTGCTTTACAGAGTAGCGGCTTCATCAAGACTCTTTAGATATGCCTGATAATCAGAGTTGGCAGGATCGCAAGGAATAGATACCAATTTGCCATCTTCTTGGTATTGAATAATTCCATCTTCAAGGATTGTATATTCTTTAGTCATTACAACTCCGCACTAAACTCTATTTTGGCACTTGCATTGTTTGTTCTTACTGTTCCTGCCTGACCTGCCGTTCCTGATATTTCTGTGCTGTTATACAACATTTGACCAGTTACGGATGCAAAAGACGCGGTTCCTGTTAAAGAATTGAAATTATCATCTGCGCCATTTCTTTTGAAGCCATAATAATCTGTACCAGTTGCTACTGTTAAAGTTGGAGTAGTTCTCATTGCGACAGGATTAACAATTCCAACGTTCATCTCAGTAGTGCTTTGATTGTATCCAACACCTACATATTGATTGTTGCCTGATATGTTCCAATAATACCTTTGACAAGCAGCCAATTCACCTTGAATAGTTCCTGTTGCAGTTTGAAAGGCTGTGGCTGTTGAACCTGACTCTAATTGCACTCCCCAAATATCTACGGAATTTGATGCAACAGTTCCACCGCTTGAATATAAATACACTTCAAGTCGATTTGTATTGTTTCCAATAGTTTTACCGCTAATTGAAGGAATTGTCACAGATACTGTGTATCGAACCCAAGACGATGTAAGAGTTACGGTTGAGCCATTTGTATCCACCGAAGATGACCCGCCTGTACCAAAGTTTTGTCTAAATAAGGGTTGCATAGTAATAGATGAAGTTGCTTTAGCCCAGAAGGATAAAGTCACCGATTGACCAGCAAAAACACGAACATCTTCAATTCTCTGTTGAATTTCACAATATGTAGTACCAACCGCATTAGCCATACGTAAGAAATAAGTTCCGTTATATCCTGATACTGGTGCTGTTCCTGGAGTAAAAGTCTGTTGTGATGTAGTAGGTGAACCTGCGCCGCTTTGGTTTATGAGCCAACGATCAGAAGTATAAACCTGAGAAGTAACTGTAAAAGATGTGCCGCGTTGCCATACGCCAAAATCACCATTTATAATTTTATTCTTGCCAGCGTAGAAGTTATTGGTTTGACCTACGAGGTTTACAGTTCCTGTAATGTCATTGACATCCGATGAGGAAAACACATCTCCATTTGCATAGGTCGTTTTCATTGGTAGTCCGACAGCCATTAGCACACCTCTTTCATAGGGTCAATTCTAGTACATAACATCGAGTAAAGCCTCCTGCGTGGTCAAAACTGTCTGCCAGGTGTTAGGGGTGATGTCATGTCCAACTCCCTGGCATTGCAGGGTTTTGACGATGGTTGATCCACCTTGACCATCATTGGTAATTTCCATAGTGTCAAAGTAATCAAGATCAAGAGCTGCAATGATGCCTGCTCCGTATGACAAAGTAACCAAGTCCAAAGTAATTGAGTCAATGCGGATGGTGGTCTGTTTTCTAGAATCGACATAGGCGGTTGCTAGAGCTAAAGCATTCGCGTCCGTCTGCATCAACATTTCTGGTGCAGTAACAGCGTGAGTAAAGTAAGAAGCGATAGAAGTTGCATCTGAATAAGTCTGTGCAGTTCCACCAACTCTAGTGACAGTTGCTGAGTTCACAATGGTTTTGTCATCAAACGCAAATTGAATCCCTGAATAGTTAATATCAGATGAACCGCTCACGTTTGAAAACTTAGTAGGAGAAGCTGATTGAGCATCAACAACATATTGACGATTCTTAAAAACAGCTTTGCCTTCTTTGTCAATATAGAACGCGCCTTGTTCTGTAAATTCCACAGTAGAACAGGCTTGAAGAACAGAACGAGTTCCACCTGGATCAACTTGACAAGTCGTGTTTCCAGTTTGAATTGAACGTTGTGAGGGTGGCCATGCAACCATGTCTAGAATTTTGCCAATGCGTGTTCCAGTATCTTGTCCAGCAGTTGCACCAGTTACTGTTGTGACGTTTGAATTAAAGAATAATCTGAATCCGTCATAGCACACAAAATCAACAAATCCCGTTTCCTGTGAAGTGGGGTATGTGTATTTGTATTCCGTAATGTAACCCGAAAAGATTGGATATAAAGTTCCAGAGTAATTCGCTTGAATTTGAATCTTACGGAGCGGTTGCACATCGGGGTAGTAGATGCTTGAAGTATTTTGTGGGTTCCAAACTCCTGTTGGATCATTGACTCTCACAACAGCAGTAGATGAAATGTATTTATCTTGAAGAAGGTTGCGTTCTCTTCGAGTGTTGATTTTGAGAACAGAAGCAGATACATCAACAATGTTTGGAACAACCGTTCCAAGTTCAGCAAAACCTAATTGGCCAATTCCAAGCACAAGAACTGTTCCAAAGGAAGCCCCTTGAGTTAGGTTAATTTTTACAATAGGGGTTGCTGGTAATGCCATTAGTACGCCGTTGAATAGTTAATTGGGATGCCAGCAGCTTGATTGTTGTAGATTCCTTGAGTAATAGAAGCTACAAGATCACGCTCTGTAATTGTAGAACCAGCATTATTGACTACCACGCTAATTGTTTGAACAGCACCTTGTCTTGCAAGATTACCCAAATGAGTATCTCCAAAGCCCATGAAATCGCTGAGCGAGTTGGCTGGTAATCCTGCTATTTCATTACCTAGTGATTCACCCATACGAGCTGAGCCAGCGTTAAATCCACCCATGCCAATTCCAGTTGTGCCTGTTACTGGTGGAATGTAATTAGATATGGCAATAAGAGCAGCCAAAATTGCGTTGATGCTATTAAGCCATTGAGCAAATGGATCTGGAACGTCTCCCAGTTTAATCATGTCTCCGCGTAATTTACCTAGAAGTTCTGCATCCTTTGATACAGAGGCAGCTAGTCTTACGGCTCCTTCGATGTTCCCTTCGTTAATTGCATCTTCAAGATCAAGTAACTCTTGCTTCAGACGAACGCGAACCTTGTCTTCTTCTGTCTGCTTATTCATGGCAGCGGCAGCTAGTTGAATGCGATCTAAATCAAAAAGTTTATTGGCTTGGTTCAGGAATGCTGAGGCTTTATCTAATGCAAGTTTCTTTTGTTGTTCAGCAGCAATCTTTTTAAGATTTGCCAAACGAGCCTTTTCAATTGCCAAAAGTTTTGCAGCGGCATTTTTGGCAGCAGTAGCTTGTGCTAGTTGAGTGTCTTGATTACTTCCACCAGTCATAGACACATTGCCCATGCCGCCTGGAATCTTTCCTGCTGCAAATGCAGCTTTCTTCAAATTCTCTCCGCCTTTAGCAAGCAAGAAGGTAAGTCCTGCAACTGCGGCTGTAATTGGAGCAAGATAAATAAGAAGCAATGCGCCAATGCCCATAATGACTGGCTTTAGTGACTCAAATTGCTTAATCATAAAAGCAATGTTTTTAGCGCCCTCTGCAATGCCTGAAGCCATTTTGTCAATGACTCCAATTGCGCCACCTACTCCGCCTTGACCACCAGTAAGAACTGCAAGCGCGTCAACTAACCCTTTGCCAATTGCTTCTTTAGCATTGCCAACAGCAACAGTAAGCAGATCCATTTGACCTGCAAAACCTTTTGTAGCTTCTAAGGCTTGACCAGCAAATCGAGATTGTAAATCTGCGGTAATTTTATCCATATCGCCAGATGCTAAAGTTGCTTTAGATAATCCTGCGTTTAGTTTTCCAAGAGCTGTAGTCTGCCCTGCAAATCCCTTAGCCAATGCAGCTGATACAGTTTGTAAATCTTTAGTAGTTCCTGCTGAAACATCAAGAGCTAAAGATAAAGCATCTTGTGATTTCTTGACATCACCTGTTGTTGTAATAAGAGTTTGAAATGCTGGACGAAGTTCATCATCAAGAACGCCTGTTGTGCGTTGCATATTTTGGATGAAACCTTCAACATCCATTTGAGCAAAAGCATTGCCAGTATTTGCTAAAGCAAGAGCAAGAGATCGTGCAGCCTTTTCATCAGCTGCAAAAGCCTTTACTGACTGCTTGCCGAAATTAACAATTGCCGCTGTTCCAAGAGCAATGCCTAAAGAACGACCAAGACCTTTAACTGATTTTTGAAGACCAAGTGTTGCTTTGTCTGCCTTTTGAAAAGCGTTTTTACCTGTAAATTGCGCGGCTATATTTATAGCAATATCGGCGGCTGCCATTATTTACCCATCCATGCGATGCTATGACCATTGCCTTTGGCAACGACTTTGTTAAATTTTACAGCTGATGCTTCAATTGCTTTGATTACAGCAGCATTTGTTTTTCCACCATCTTCAGCCCATGCACGAAAGATTACGCGACCTTTCATCTTTCGACTGGAACGACCAGATGCGCCAGGACTGCGAGAATAAGCATCAACAATCTGACCTTCTTGATCCATTGCTTGCACAAACAAAGAACCTGCTTCTGGGTTATTGCTTTTGCCATAATTTTTGCCTGTGCTAGTTGTATAAACAGAATTCATGCCAGGAATGTTAACTGTACGTCTTTTAGCCTGTTCGCGACCATCTTTATTTACTCGACCTGCTGTTTCATAGATAGCACCAGCAGCTGAAGCATTGACAATTCGAGCCAAAGCGCGAAAACCTTTTTTGTTTGGCTTTGATGGGGTTGTCTTGTATCCAATGCCACGTTTAGCTTCAGAGACTGAATATCGTGGAAACTTACCTGTTACTGCTGGTACACCCCATCCGCTGATAGGAGCGCTGTTAGGCATAAACCCACGCGCTTTTGCAGTAATTGGTTTAAGTAAAGCGCCAATTTCTTTTTGTGTTGCTTTAGCAAGATCAGGAGTAAATTGCTTAAGAGCCTTACGGAGTTCAACGGCGCCTTTGATTTCTGTTGGCATCCTTTATCTCCTTAGCTTCATCTTTAAGAACTCTAATTAAGTTCTTTAACAGCACTTCATCTAGTTCTAGCAAATGTTGTGGCGCGATTCCCAGCCTGACGGAAAGTTTTGCCACCAGGTAGGTGATGGAATCGCGCCCTAAAGGGAAGGGTCTGAGTCTAGAACTTCAACCGAAATTAAAGTTTCTATAAAGCCTTCCCCATAGGGTTTAATCGTTTCACCCGAACGCTTAATACATTCGTGAGCCAAAAAGAAGATGTCCGACTGCTTTTGGTCTTCAATGAAGGCCTTGTGAAAGCCTTTCTTTGCGAATACCTCAAACGCGTACTGAATGATAGGAGTAATTTCGTACTCACCAATCGATCCATCAACCCTTGTTATCTTTAATTTAGCCATTTTTTTGCCCCTTAGTTTAGTTGATTAAGTCCAAGTACCTGTTGATGCGTAAGATGTCTTACTGTTACAAGTAAATGTAATATCAATCATTGCTTCATCGCCAACTGCACCGTTAATGTCAGTAAGGTTATCTACAAAAATCGTTCCCGAATACAAAACGTTCGTTGCTGATACTGCTGCAGATGAATCTTGAATTGCTTGGAAAGCAACTGTTGATCCGAATGCTGCCTGTAGAGTTGCAAGAACTGATCCTGCAGCTGTGTCATTCAAAAATGAAACTGTAATAGTATCTGATGCGAGTCCAGCCACTACCTTATTCGCTGTGTCGCCCATTGCAGTCACAGGAATAGCATCTACAACGCGGTTAAGCGTAAATGCAGTTACATGGTCACTAAGATTGACTGTGGCAATCTTGAACCCGACTTTATTGTTTAAGAAAATTGCCATTGATTATTCCTCATCTTTCTTAGTTGCTGCTGGCTTTGATGCTGATGGTGCTACCTGCCCGATTTTTTTCAGGAAGGCTTCTGTTTCTTTGTCATAATCGGACATACTAGCTCCAAGTTGTTAGAACGGAAATTGACAATTCACACGAAAGCAATGTACCTGAGTCGGCGTTTAGAACGCTTGGCTGGCTTACTGCTCCCACATTATACGTCAATGATGATGCTGCGAGTTTATTGAACACGCCGACTAAGGCTGTTTCAATTCCATTGAGGTTTCCCTCGTTGGAAAATAAAGGCACCGTGATAATGATTTTGAAGTTAGCCATTGGTGCAATGGTGTTGTGCTGGTTATTGCTAGGTGTTAAATACGGATCATCTGGTGAGACGATGACAGAATTGGCTAACACGGTCTCGGGCGGAAACGCAAAAACTTGCCACAATGTGTTGTCAACTAATGCAGTTGCAATCGTGGTTCTGAGAGTAGTGAGAGCAGCTGGCATTATCCTATAAGGCTTCTAGGATCTAGTGCATGACTAATGAGACCTCTAATTTGTGCAAGAAGGCTGGAAGACATTTTCCAGGGCCCTGGTTGAAAATCAACTGCAACGCCGCCTGAACTTGTGGTTTGTCTTGCCTGAAATATGTTTATGCTTATTTGGAGAGCAGCCTGTTGAACTGCTGCGTCTGTTGTCCAGTCTGTGTAAGACTCTGGAGCTACTGTACCGTAAGGCTCGATTGGATGATATTGAACGATATTTGTATGAGTAGTAGCCATGCTTATTGAATAAGCGCCAACTGCTGTAATGGTTTTGGTGCCTGCGTATTTTGTACCGCAATTAGAAATAGTAACTGACTCTCCAACATAAAAAATGTCTGCTACAGGTACATCAAAATAAAGGGTGCCAATAGAAGGCACGTTGCTGTGAGCTACTGCAAATTGATTGGGAGTCCAAAGCATTGGAATAAGAACATCATCTGTAGCATCTACAATTTCCTGCAAAATAGCGTCCGAATATAATGTGCCAATTCCAAGTGCGCTGCGAAGTTCCGCAATTGTCGTTAGTGCCATTTCTATTCCTTTCTAAAGACTGGGAGCGGAGCAAGGGCTGCGCCCCGCCCCCAGCGACTTAGTAATTGCTAATTAAGCAACTTGAACTGCACGGAATGCTGCTGGGTAGCGATTAACTACACAAACATATCCGTAGATGCCAATTTCAAGCTGACCATTGGCTACAACATTGGCGCGAATTTGTAGAGTTCCGCTTTCGTGGAATCGCATTGCCATTGTTGGATAAACAAGACCAACCTTAACTCCTGCTGTTCCACCTGTGTAATTTGGATCAACTACAAGATTCAATCCTGCGACTGTACCGTTTGTCGAACCTTGTGTAATTAAACCGTTAGCATTTTGAGATGCTGCAGCTGCGTATAGAGGACGACCAGTTGAATCAACTGCACCAAGAAGACCTGCGTAATCAACATCATCGTTTCCGCCTGAAGTTGCAACCAATAGGTTATTAGGTGTTTGACGCATTACGCCAAATGAATCAGCAATTGACTTAGCAAGTGCCTTGTAGATTGTTGTTGAAGATGAATCTGATGAACCATCTGCTGCAATCTTTGCTGCGTACTGATCTGTCTTTTGTGCATAGGATGCAGCCAACTCGCGTAAATACAAATCTAGGAAGCTTGGATCGCTGCGATCTACTAGCTCAAGATCTAGTTTTCCAGCGCCTGCGAACTTAACCACGGTATCTTCTTGGAAGGTTACTGTTGTGTCAGCTGATGCAAATTCTGCACCTTCTGCTGTCAAATCAACCGCTGCCTGCACACCTAGCTTTGGAGTAAAGACTTTCATTCCACTTTGCGGAAGTTGTGCGCGCTCAATGCTATCAATGAACGGACGTGATGAATCAATAATACCGATTACATCCTTGAGGTATGTTGGTGGAACCATTCCTGTGTTTTCTGCAACTGTTGCAACTTGAAGAGCTGCTACGAGTTCACGAGCATCTGCGTCACCGCGTGATGCGTTGAGTTGTGCCTTTGCATATTCACCAGCTGTAACGTTTAAGTTAATGCGTGGTGTTGTATATGCCATTGCTGTAATTGTAGGGCGAGCAGCTTCCACAGCCGCGGCTTCTACTGGTGTTGCTTCGACTGTTGTGTCTTCCACGACTGTCTCGCTTTCTGTTTGTGGGTTTTCTTCAGCAGGGATTACTTTCTCTGCTGCGATCTCTAGTATTTCTGAAGACGCAAATGCGGGAACAGTTACTAAAGAAACTTCTTTTAACTTAGCTGATGAAACTACTGTGTAACCATCTTTTGATGGCTTTGATGCAAGAATTTCCGCACCAATACTTAATCCTGTAACAAGACCCTCTTGAGCCATTATTAGTGCGTCATTACCGCCTGACGAACGGCTTAATTTAAAAGTAGCGTAAATTCCATCGCCTTCGCGAACTTCTGCTGCAATCATTCGACCTACAGGTTTTTTTACGTCATGCTGACTTAGAAGACGAATTTTTGAAACATCTGTAATTTCTATTGAGTTGGCTGCAAATGTATATGCGCCTAAATTTGTGTGACCGATTTCTCCAGTACCTAGTGGCACAATCTTGCCTAAGATTTCGCGGCGTTCTTCTGAGCATTCAATAGATGATGCTTCGATGTATAGAGTTTCCATTAACTACCGTTTCCGTTAGGGGAGAGGTCTTCCATTTCCATTGCTTGTTCAGTTGTAATTAAACCAAGTGCAAGCATCTTTTCAACTACAAGAAGTCGTTGCATTGGATCTGTTCTTAAGAATGTGTCGTCTAAACAGAATTTTACATAATGTCCACTTGTGCTTACGTCATCCATACTAAGCCTGGACTCAATCGCGGAAACATAAGATTGCAAAGTGAATGCAACCATCTGAGCCCTTTCGTCTTGAACATTGGCATAAGTCATTGTCGTATTTTGTGAAGCTGAAACATAATAAGGATCAACGGAACAAAGTCTTGCGCACTCAGTTGCTAAATTTTGGATTGCATCGTTGTAGCCCATGTCCTTAGGACTAAAACCAATTGTTTGGTAATCAATAGTAGAAGTTAAAAATGCAGTTCCATTATTTTGACGTGCGCGCTTCCAGGCTGCAAGAAGTCCAGTAACTTCGCTAGGTGGAAGATCCGCTCCTGTATTTTTCAAAAAACCAGTCGCTGATGGAGTTTGTAATGCAATACTAGCTGCGTGTTGTGCATCAAGTGCTGCTTTAATGGTTGTACCACCAACAGCTAGAATGCCTTCATCTTTTTGGAAAGTAATTAAAGAACCAACGCCTGACATCGGAAGTGGTACGCCATCTAAATAGTATTGAGTTACAAAATTATTTACTGAATCTGTTGTAAATGTAACGCGGCTATTTGATACCCATTGCGCATTAGCCATTCGATTATCTTCAAGATAGGTCTCGGTTATCTGCCAATAACTGACCCCAAACATGAGTAACGAATCCAACGTAAAATAAAGAGTCTCAAAACGTGGTTGTGATTTAGAAGGTTGCTCAACCCAACGTGGTGGAGAAATAACTTCTCCTGTTGACTTCTTATAGTATTCAAGAGGAATGCTGGCGATGGTTCCCGCAATGAGGTCTCTGCATCTTTTGATTGCTGGTACCTGGAGAGCCTGGCTGCGAGTTACAAGAACTGGATAATAATTACCAAAACTAAGGTAAGAGTCCGACATTACCTGCGGAGCGTTTTGCGCTTCGATGATTTGAGATTTACGCGAGAAAATACCCATAGACAGAAATGATAGCATTTGTCAAGGGATTAGACAATATGATAGTGCGTGTCTAACTATAAATTTGTGGTTTAGGTGCTGGAAGCATTAACTTGGAAACGACCATACTAAGTCCAATTGGCGCGCTTATGTCGCCTGCGGATTTGCGCTTTATGATACGCCACGCGGAGTCATTGACTTTAGCTGCACAATTATTCATCTGTTGGATCAATTCTGCCTGTCCGTTATGAACTACTCGATGATTGACTAAACCTTCAAGGAAGTCGCCACAGGCTTTGTAAAATTGCTGACCTGAAACATCTTCACATATAACACCAGCTTGTGAAAGTCTGTCTGCAATAGTTTGAGTAGCATATTTGTCAAAACAGACAAGCCGCGGAAAGAAAATGTCAACCCAAGATTTTATTGAAGCCGCCATTTTTAATTCGTCAATTGCCATCTGTGAGCTGTAGGTCTCCAAGATTCCGATGCCAATCCTTCCATCTGGAAGTAATTGTCCTGCGACCAACGAAGCGTTTCTCCTCGAAGGACTGACATCGAAAGCAAATACAGTATAAGCCCCAGGAGACATTTCAAGCGTATTATCTGAGGTTTCTTCAAGAACGCCATGAGGCCAGGGTGATTGCAATGAGTCAATCCATTGGCACAAGGTTTCTGTTCGCGTTTGTTCAATCGGATTAGTTGCAATTGCTTCCTCAATTGATTCTTTGGTAATTATGTAATTTAAAGCTGGATTGCTAGGAGCTACAGCATCACGCCAAAAAGCATCTGAAGTAATATCAATCTTGCAATACTGAGGTGCAGAATACTCATAATAGCCAAATGTCTCTGGCGGATAATCTTTTGCTCTTTCGACAAGAACATTAAGAACTTCTGAAAAATGGTCTCCTGCATTCGATGTCAAAAATGTTTGGCTATTGGCGCGAGCCCTAGTGACTGGAACTGCAGCTTTGTAACCCTCTGTAGAGATTTCGCGGATTTCATCAATCCATAAGAAATCGGCGGTTCTGCCGCGGGGACTTGAGGAGTTATCGCTGATGACATCGAGAGTTGCTCCATTAAGTAGCTCTATTCGTTCTCCGCCATTTGCGTAACGTATTGCCTTAGTCATTGCTTTTAACTCTGGTGTTGATTCGATAATCCAAGCAATCTCTCGAAAGAGCATTAAGGATGTCGCTCTATTAGCAGACATGATAATTAGCTTTTTTTCTGATCCATAGAACATGCCCCATATAACGCGGACTCTTCCCAGGTGACTTTTACCATTCTGTCTTGAAATTAAAAGCAGGCTGGTCTTGCGCCGATAATTATTCTTCTTATCCACGCTCATCATGTCTTTAAGAATAAATTCCTGATAAGGCATGAGTTTATCCATCTTTAGACGATCAACCATGTCCAAGACTTCTTGATACCTAGAAGCGCCTTTTAAAAGTGGACTGTGAACCCTCGGTTTGGTTGCCCCTCGTAGCGGTTGTTTCTTCTTGGGTTTATCTGTCATTGAATTGGGTTTGGTCGTGTCTTAAAAGGACTGTCCTGCATTGGCTCCGACTGCATCGGGGAGATACAGGATGAAAAGACAGGGGGGGTAGCCGCTTGTGCTAAAAAAACGCCCTCTTCCTTCGATGATTTGCGTAGGTTGCAATCACGGCAGAGGACTTGTAAATTTTCAAGGCTATGGGTGCCGCCATTTTTGCGACTGATTATATGATCAATCTGCAGATGCTCATCGTTGCCACAGTATCTACATGTTCGACCATCACGTTGAAACACAAGCTCTTTGTGTGCCCTGTATCTACGGCTATTGAGTTTATCTAATGCCATCCTTACGCTTCCAATGATCTAAAGCTTTACATGTATTGGGTTGCTTACCTTCATGAGTCATAGTGTAACCGTATCTGTGGCCTATATAGCGAAGGCCCCAATCAATTTGTTCTATTGGGCTGGCTGTTCTTAACCACTCACTCTTACCTTGTGGTATCCCATATACCTGGTGTGTGCCTTCTAGATTGCCTATTGCTCGATAATTCCAGGCACTCTCTTTACCATAAAGCGTACTCAAACATTTGTAGTTCTTTACTGTTAATTGTCCTCTTGCATATTCTTTTGATGTAATCTTTTTAAGCTCTTTTGTTGGCGCTGTTGTCGCAGTATCTGCTAATCCAACAGAGAAGCATAGAGCGCTCCCTAACACGATTGCTATCGAGCGAACTAACCGCTTCACGGTTCGCTCTGAGCAGTTGGGCTGCTCTAGCCTTCTGAGTGTATCCATGTTGTCAAATCCATTTCTATAAGTGCAGGTCAGGACGGCGTTTCTATTTATCTGTTGAATAGAATCCTTTACCTTTGAATGAAATGTTAGGTACTGAATAGATGCGATTAGCTTGTGCGCCGCAATCTGTACATCGAACTAAGTCATGATCCATTGAAAGCTCTAATTCCATTTGTGTATTACAGATAGGACAACGGTATTCATACATTGGCATTAGTCGCTTCTTTCTCACAGGTTTTGCACTCCATTTTCTCAATGATCCAACCACCACATTTGTTGCATCTAATGGGATTTAATTCCAAAGGTATCTTGTCATAACCTGCTCTTAGCAGCAGCTCCACCAAAGCGTGTAACGGTAATAGTGCCGCATAATCAGACACTAATGTCCCTTGATTATTACAGCGAAGAACAACTACCCCAAGTTTCCCACTTTTAGTTGTTCTTGCCTTGCTTTGGCGAAGCCATGCTAGAGGCTGGAACTTAGCAACACCTTTTACTTCCACATCAAATGGAAGATTTACGATGTCACCAGACGGATCAGCCCCTCGACCCACCGTAGCGTAATGCCACCACTCCCTCAAGTAGTCAGCGACAAGACGCTCCGTTGCCAAACCCCTATTGCGCCTGTGATTCGTCATCAAGCTCTTTCGTTACAGTCAATGCAATATGACTTACTGCATGACATTTCATACAGGTAACAAATACCTCATCATAAGGCTTTGGAGTAATAGCCAAAGGTTCATTGCA
>Ga0114977_10001576_pt1 | contig 14973 bp, 15 predicted proteins | sample S_130805_MF_Meta_FD_87026 | JGI IMG/M metagenome (GOLD analysis project Ga0114977, IMG submission 87026) | Freshwater microbial communities from Lake Simoncouche, Canada to study carbon cycling - S_130805_MF_MetaG | ecosystem: Environmental > Aquatic > Freshwater > Lake | place: Lake...
ACCGATTCAATGCGGCACGAGATTAAGAAATACTTTGGTGATCCTAATTTAGATGCAGATGGAGTTTCGATTGTTCAGGAGATCATCACATCATCTGGCGCACGGCAAAAGCTAGAAGCCATGATTGTTCAACTTACCGAAGAAGCCCTCAGGGCTGCAGATAATGAACTTATTTCAGAGCAAGCAGATTCCTTGCTACGAGAACTCGCCAAATTAGCTACTAAGAGGAGCTCCTAGATGGTTGCACGTGTTAAAGGCCCCACCGATCATGTTGTCATCGTAGGCGCAGGATATGCAGGACTGAGTGCCGCGCTTCGATTAGCAGGTGCTGGTCGCAAAGTAACTGTTATTGAACGTGAGTCTGTGCCAGGTGGTCGAAGTGGCCTACTGCAAAAAGATGGATACTCATTTGATACAGGTCCGTCTGTTTTAACAATGCCATCTTTGATTCAAGATGCATTTAGTTGCGTCGGAGAAGAGATGAAGGACTGGGTTGAACTGATGCCAGTCTCTCCCTTGTACCGTGCTTTTTATGCAGATGGATCCCAATTAGATGTGCATGCAAATACAGCACAAATGGAGGCAGAAATTGCAGACAAGATCAGTCCAGAGGAAGCTGCTGGTTATGCCCGATACGTAGAGTTTGTTACAAAGCTATATAAGTATGAGATGAATGACTTTATTGATCGCAACATTGACTCTCCTTTAAATCTGCTAACACCAAACCTTGCGCGATTAATCGCTCTCGGTGGTTTCCGTAGACTTTCACCAAAAGTAAATCAGTTTATGAAAGATCCACGTCTTCAGAGGGTCTACTCATTCCAGGCGATGTATGCAGGAGTTAGCCCACAACAAGCCTTAGCGATCTATGCCGTAATTGCGTACATGGACTCTGTTAACGGTGTGTTCTTTCCTAAGGGTGGGATGCACGCGGTACCGCGCGCCATGGCAGCGGCAGCACAAAAGCATGGAGTTGAATTTAAGTACAGCACAACAGTTTCAAAGGTAGATGTACAAAACGGCCGAGCAAAGGCTGTCATTACAGAAGATGGTCAGCGAATTGAATGCGATGCTGTGATTTTGAACCCTGATTTACCTGTTGCTTGGCGAGATCTTTTGGGTAAAACTCCGTTGAATGTAAAGCGTCTAAACTACTCCCCTTCCTGCGTCACTATGTTGGTGGGATCAACAAAGAGATATGACTTTGCAGCTCATCACAATATTCACTTTGGTAAGTCTTGGGATGGTGTATTTGACGAGCTCATTAAGCAAAAGAAGTTAATGAGTGATCCAAGCGTGCTTGTAACTCTTCCTTCACTTGATGATCCATCTTTGGCACCTGCTGGCAAGACTTCCTACTATGTGCTGTTTCCAACCCCTAACCTGAGCGCCGATATTGACTGGACCAAGCAAGCTAAGCCATATCGTGATCACATGGTTGAAACACTTGAACAACGTGGTTACACCGGTTTTGGGGATGGGATTGAAACTGAAGTATTAACAACTCCCCTTGATTGGCAGGCCCAAGGAATGGAGCGCGGCGCACCATTTGCAAGCGCCCATACCTTCTTCCAAACTGGTCCATTTAGGCCGCGCAACATGGCAGCCGGAATCGAAAACGTTGTCTTTGCAGGATCTGGAACCCAACCTGGTGTTGGTGTACCAATGGTCTTGATCTCAGGTCGACTCGCAGCAGAGAGAATCGTCGGTCCAGTTAAATAAATGGATGAACTTCAAGCATCCTATGCTGAGTGTAAGAGATTAAACGCTCTGCACGGTAAGACGTATTACTTAGCAACTCTGCTACTACCAAAATCTAAGCGCCCCTATGTACATGCACTCTATGGCTTCGCCCGCTATGCCGATGAAATCGTCGATGACCTGGCCTCAACACTTACAGTTGATGAAAAAGCCAAAGCTTTAAGTACGTGGGGAGCTAAAATTCTTAATGACTTAAAGAGTGGAACAAGTGATGATGCAGTCGGTCGAGCGCTCATCGATACCGTGAATTGCTTTCATATCCCTCATGCTCACTTTGAAGCCTTTCTCCATTCAATGACGATGGATTTAACAGTTACGGAATATCAGACTTATGAGGATTTATTGGAGTATGTCTACGGTTCGGCCGCTGTGATAGGCCTTGAGATGGTGCCCGTATTAGGCGTTCTCGAAGAGGGAGCATACGAGTGTGCCAAGAAGCTAGGAATAGCATTTCAATTAGCTAACTTTATTCGCGATGTCGGTGAGGATTTAGATCGCGGGCGCATCTACCTACCCATAGATGAGTTAGCCCAGTGTGGTGTGAGCCGCCAGATGCTAGAGGCGCGTGTACTGACTCCGCAGATTATCGAGGCTTTAAAGTTTCAGATCGCACGAGTACGCCAGCTTCAGGCCGAAGCTACTCCTGGAATTAAAATGCTAGAGGCTGCTAGTCGCCCATGTATTGAAGCGGCAAGCACGCTGTACTGTGGAATCGTCGATGAGGTTGAAAAGATTGGTTATGACATCTTCAATAAGCGTGCCAAAACTTCTACTGCCCGACGTTTACGCGTTGCTAGTCTCGCTTTTCTAAAGCGCCTAACCGTATCCAATTAGATAAGACACCAAGGACTAAGGCAAATCCAAAGAGTAAATCTTCGATTGGCGCCGATGCAATACGAACTCCGATGATGACTGCAGGGTCATACATCACAATATTTCGCGAGGTTAGCCACCAGTTTGTCAGTAACTGAAAGGCGATAACGATTGCATAGGATGTCCAAAAAAGTTTACGTGCTAACAACTGTGTATTTGCAACTAGCAGATCAAAGATAACTGCGCATATAACTGCAGCGATAGCTAATTGGGTATAGCTCATTTATGGACCCGCCACTCTGGCTTGACCTTTCGAACAGCTTCAATTGTCATGATGGCAGCTATGGGTACAAAGATAAAGAAGAGATACTCCTCGAGTGGAATACAGAAAGCTCCAAAGATTCCTAGGATTTGAGTACTATCAAAAGACCAATGGCCACTGCGAATGGCATAGGCATCCCAGGCGATAAATAGAAGCGCTACGGGTGTGATCGCCTTGATTAGTCGAACAATCTGCTTGAGAACGGCAACTTTAAGAATTATCTCTAACCAAAATGAGCCAGCGATTGTAAAGAGAATCATCGCCATATAACCAAAGTTTTTCACCTCTTTACGCTACTCTATAAAACACGGGAGCCCGCAAAGGCTGAGAGGGTCTGAAATTCAGACCGACCGTTTGACCGATCCGGTAATGCGGATGCGGAAAGGAATTCAATCAATGTCAACAACTCTCTTTACTGCTTGGGGCTATGACGTATCGATCTTGGAGTCACTCGCGGCGGTAGTTTCATTTATCGGCGTCTGGCTCGGAACAACAGGAAAGCGCATAACATGGCCATGGTGGGCGGCCAGTAGCGCCCTGTATATGGTCTTCTTCTATCAGGCCGAGCTCTTTGCTAGTGCTGCGCTACAGATCGTTTTTATTGTTGCCGCAGTGTGGGGTTGGCGAGATTGGGCTCCCACTGGTGCAACGCCTGGAGCTTTATCAAATCGCAACAGAGCCGTATGGGCGATAGCAACTTTGGTATCGGTCTCATTACTCACACCAGTACTTTCGCATCTTGGTGCTGCAGCCACATGGTCTGATGCATTTTTGCTCGTAGCAAGTCTGATCGCGCAAATTCTTATGGTCTACGAAAAGATAGAGTCCTGGGTTCTATGGCTAATCGTCGATGCAGCGGGCACGATTCAATATGCAGTACTTGGCTATTGGTTTACAGCTGCTCTGTACTTAGCATTTACAGTAGTTGCAGTAGTCGGTTGGAAGCGCTGGAATGACACTTATAGCAATTGATGGACCAGCTGGTGCCGGTAAAACAACTTTAGCTGCCAAGTTTTTTACAGAGTTCTCGGTCGATAAGTCAGTTGTCGTTATTCACATGGATGACTTATACGATGGCTGGGATAACGCGCTGAGCAATGCTCTCAGTTCTACCCTGGCTAAAATTCTTCAGGCCTATAAAACTAGGAGCGTACTCACTCTTCCAATTTACAACTGGAGCACTATGGGCTTTGATTCAACTCGCAGCTTTCAACCAAGTGAGATTGTCATAATTGAAGGAGTCGGTGCTGGGCAAAAAATAGTACGTGATGCCGGCGCTATCCTGTACTGGCTAGATATCGAGCCCGAAATCGGATTGGCCCGAGTTCTACAACGCGATGGTTTCGAAATAGAAAGTCAGATGCGTCAATGGCAGATCACACAAGATGCACACTTTGCAGGTGATGCAACCCGTATGCATGCCGACCACATTATTACTTCACAGGCCTAATGGGCGCGCCCCGAGCCCTTCTTTAAGCTCGAATCCATAAAATTCACCACATGTCGGATCTATCGGGTGAGCTCATTGATAGCCGCTATCAATTAATACGACAGGTCGCTAATGGTGGAATGGCTTCGATTTATGAAGCGATGGATACACGTTTAGATCGTAAAGTTGCAGTAAAGATAATGCATCCCCATTTGGCCCAAGATGATGCATTTGTGAGTCGATTTATAAGAGAGGCAAAAGCTGCAGCAGCACTTTCGCATCCCAATATCGTCGCCGTACAAGATCAAGGGTGGAACCAAAGTGGTGTGCCCGCCGTGTTTTTGGTCATGGAGTTAATCGAAGGCAGCACACTGCGTGAATATCTCAACGAGCGTGGGAGATTTGAAATCAAAGATGCAATGAATTACTTAACACCGATTCTAAGCGCTCTTGCTGCAGCCCATGCAATTGGAATCGTGCACCGAGATATGAAACCTGAAAATATCTTAATTTCGAAAGAGGGGCGTATTAAGATCGCAGACTTTGGTTTAGCCCGTGGTGAGATTATTGGCTCTACCATGACGGCAGAATCAAGTGTCATCTTAGGCTCGGTCTCATACCTATCCCCGGAGCAGGTCCAACGCGGTATTGCCGATGCTCGTAGTGACGTTTACGCCGTTGGAATTGTGGCCTTTGAGATGTTGACGGGCGAGAAACCATTTATCGGTGATACCCCAATTCAAATCGCATATATGCATGTGAATCAAGATATCCCGCCTTCTCGCTCTAAACGCAAAGAGATTCCGCAGGCACTCGATGATCTGATTAGCCGTGCAACAAACAGAGACCCAGATAAGCGCCCACGAGATGCAGGTGAATTTCTTAGCTCTCTCGAGGTAATTGCCGCAGATTTAGATCCTAAGAAGAACCAGATGAAGTTAGAGCTCGATCTTCCCGTTGATGCCATTCGCGAGAAAGTACGTACAAAGGCAAAGCAAGAGATTGTTGCCGAGCCAAGCGTTGAGATTAAAGAGAGTACAAGAGATATTCGCCGACGCGAAGAGAAAAAGCACCGAGCCAGCAAACGCGTGCGTCGTAATCGCAAGGTCGCTCTCGTGCTTGCAATCGCACTGGGCATCGGTGGCTGGTACACACTCGTAGGTCCAGGCTCTCGGATAGTGATTCCATCGACAGTTGGTGGCTCATACGATGAAGCGATCTCGGCTCTGACGCCACTTGGACTCACTAACGTCATTATTGAAAAACGCTTTGATGAAGAGATTGCAGCGGGAAAGATTATCGAATCAAATCCACCCGGTGGTGGTCGCGTAGATACTGGTGGCGAGGTCACCCTGGTTATCTCTAAAGGCGCCGAGCGTTACACCATTGCGACCCTTGTTGGATTAACGCCACAAGCAGCTGCCGCCGCGATTACAAAGAGCCCACTCACTGTTGGAATAACGAGTGAAGTCTTTAGCAATAAAATACCAAAGGGATTTGTTATCTCCACCGATCCTGAAGCTGGGGCTAAAGTAAAGCGAGATTCAGTGATAAATATCGTTGTCAGTAAAGGCGTTGAAACAATTGCCCTTGCATCCTATGTTGGTAAAAGTGGGGAGCAAGCTCTCAATGAATTAACCGATGCTGGTTTTAATGTAGAAAGTACATATGCCTTCGATGAGACGGCCCTCACTGGCTCCGTGGTTTCTCAATCACCGGCTGGAAATAGCGATGCCCCAAAGAGTTCAACCGTGATACTCGTTGTCTCGAAGGGCTCACAGTTCGTATACATTCCTAATGTTTTCTCACTTGAAGAGGTGAAGGCTGTAAGAGCACTTAAGGATTTAGAGCTCAAAGTAATTGTTAAGAAATTAGGGGTTAAAAAGATTAAGCGGGTCACGAATATTTCGCCTCAAATAGGCGGCAAGGTAAAACGTGGCAGTACGGTCACAATTACCGTAGGGTAGGCCGATGTCCAAGCAACGCTCCCGTATTGGCGCACATACTCCGACCACTGGTGGAATGGCCAAGCGCTCTATTGAATATGCACAAACTACTGGCGCCGAAGTTATCCAGGTATTTGCATCGAGCCCGCGCATGTGGGCGATGCCGGCGGCAAAGCCAGATTTAGATAATGCCTTCAAAGAAAAGGCTGCAGAGCTCGATATTGAAACTTATGTGCATGCGCCATTTCTCATTAATTTAGGCTCACCCACCGAAGCCACTTACCTCAACTCACTTGCATCAACTGCCTACTCTCTTCAACGCGGCGCCGATATCGGTGCTCTTGGTGTCGTTATTCACACTGGCTCTGCGGTAGAAACAACACATGTTGAGCGAGCCTGGAAGCAGATTCACGAAGGCATGATGCCGATTCTGGATGCACTCTCCGATGATGCCCCGTTCTTGCTCCTTGAACCCACTGCTGGACAGGGGCAATCACTTGTAAAGAAATTAGATGATCTTGAAAACTATTTAAAAGCTCTCGAATACCATCCAAAAGTTGGAATCTGTCTAGATACATGTCACGTATTTGCCGCAGGACATGACATTGCTGTTAAGGATGGAATGGCTAAGACTTTGGATTTACTCGTAGAAATCGCTGGAGTAGAGCGCTTTAAACTAGTACATGCCAATGACTCGATGGATGTCTGTGGCGCGCTCAAAGATCGCCACCAAAATATTGGCGATGGACATATCGGTATCGATCCCTTTGCCGAACTCCTCGCCCATCCTGCAACGGCCGGGATTCCACTTGTTTTAGAGACACCTGGAATGGAAGAAAAGCACACGCTAGAGGTTGCACTTCTTAAGAAGTTGAGAGATAAGAAGTGAGCGACACTAAACATCTCTACAAAATGAAGTTGGCTCCTTGGGCTCTACTCTCAGTTGCAATGGCCTGGGGTTTCTCCTTCCTGATTATGAAGGATGCCATTGAAAGGCAGAGTGTCAATAATTTTCTCTTCACACGCTTTGCTGTAGCCACGGTTGTAATGCTGCTAATTCGGCCACAGGTAATTAAGTTAATAGATCGGGATTTACTCTTACGTGCAGGCTCTGCAGGAGTATTTTTGGGAACGGGATATGTATTTCAAACTCTAGGTCTGGAGCGCACTGGGGTTGCAATTACAGGATTTATAACCGGTCTCTATATTGTCTTAACTCCATTTTTTGCCGCGCTCATCCTGCGGCTACGTGTCACTGCTTTTACCTGGAGCTGTATTGCAATGGGAACTATCGGCCTTGGGTTTTTATCCATCCGCGGCTGGTCGGTTGGCTTAGGAGAGCTCTTAACATTTATTAGTGCGATTTTCTTTGCCCTCCATATCATCGCTCTAAGTAAATGGAGTCCAGGCCGAGATACATACGCCATGACGGTAGTTCAACTTGGGATGTGTTCTGTTGTGGCAGGTATCGCATCGATTCCTGGCGGCTATGCACCACCTCCTGATGCTGGAGTATGGGGTGTAGTGATCTTTACTGCAGTCTTTGCAACTGTGATCGCTTTTATTGTTCAAACTTGGGCACAGGCTCATATGAGCCCAATTAAAGTTGCAGTAATTTTAACGATGGAGGTTGTATTCGCCGCTGCCTTTGCAATCATCTTTGGGAGCGAATCTCTCACGCTGCAGAGCTCTATCGGTGGGGTATTAGTCGTAACTGCTATGTATTTGATAGTAATTAAAGAAGAGAAGTAGGCTTACAACTATGGCAATAGACCTTCGCTCCGATACCGTCACTCGACCAAGCCCAGGCATGCGAGATGCAATCGCACATGCAGCAGTAGGAGATGATGTCTTTGGTGATGATCCGACTGTTAACTCTCTCGAAGAGCGGGTTGCAGCCATGTTTGGAAAAGAGGCTGGCTTATTTGCACCCACTGGATCTCTTGCCAATCAATTAGCGATTCGTATGTTGGTGGCTCCAGGAGAGGAGATTCTTGCCGAGACCAACTCCCACATCGTGCGTGCCGAACTTGGCGCAGCTGCAGTTTTTAGCGGAATTACTACGAGAACGTGGCCAGCTATCCATGGGCTGTTAAAAGCATCTGATGCCCTTGAAATTGCTCGGCCCGATTCAGGGCCTTACTTAGTCTCAACTACTGCGATAGCCGTAGAAAACACGCATAACTTTGGTGGCGGAACGGTGCAACCAATAAGTGAAATCGCAGCACTTCGTACAGGTGCCGATAATTTGGGAATTGCACTTCACTTAGATGGTGCACGCATCTGGAATGCCCATATCGCAAGCGGTGTTTCTTTTATCGACTATGGAAAGTATTTCGACACGATTAGTGTCTGCTTATCTAAGGGATTAGGTGCACCGATTGGTTCAATCATGCTCGCCTCTAAGGAGCATATTGTTAAGGCCCGTCCATGGCGCAAGCGATACGGTGCAGGCATGAGACAGGTTGGCATTTTGGCGGCTGCTGGACATTACGCACTTGATAATAATATTGAACGTCTTGCCGATGATCATCGACGTGCCAAAGAGTTAGCAGTAGCGATTGCTGGAGTCGACTCCTCTTTAATTGATCCAAAGGGCGTTCAAACAAATATTGTTGGCTTAGATTTATCGGCCATGTCATGTACCGCCGCCGAACTAAGTCAGCGTTGTCGCGACCGCGGACTATGGATTGCCGCCCTTGGCCCGAAGTATGCACGCTTAGTTACTCACATGGATTTCGATGATGCTCAGTGCGAGCAAGCAATTGAAATTTTAAAGAAAGCCCTCGTGGCGTAATAGCCACTCTTTCTTATCGACACCGTAGGCATAGTTACCAAGTGCTCCCCCGGTTTTTACAACTCGGTGACACGGAACAACTAACATGATTGCATTAGTGGCGCAGGCACTACCGGCTGCACGCACGGCGGCAGGTGAGCCCGCTCTATCTGCTAAGTCGGCATAAGAGAGTACTTTTCCAGCCCTTATCTTGCGCATGCCTTTCCACGCCGCTTGCGAAAAGGCGGCACCGACTTGCCGGGTTTTAATCGCATTAATCGCATTTAAATCTCCGCCGAAATAATCACCGATTAGATCTGAGATAACTGGAATCGATTTAACTACTCTGACATCTTTGCCGACTTTAAAGGCTGAGATTGTTGAAAGATTTGCACCGATGAGAATCTGGTCATCGGCCAATAAATTCAGGATGCCAATTGGGGTCTTCAGTGAGGTAACAAGTAAAGGCACATACCTAAATTAGCGCTCACGCAGCATCTCGGCAACTAAAAATGCTAGTTCTAGTGACTGCGCATGATTGAGGCGGGGATCGCAGGCACTTTCATATCGAGTTGCCAAATCTTCATGTGAAATCTGTTCTCCACCGCCAACACACTCAGTGACATCATCTCCTGTGAGTTCGATATGGACCCCACCAGGATGTGTTCCGAGTGCCTTATGTACTTCAAAGAAGCCCCTGACCTCATCCATGACATCATCAAAGCTACGCGTTTTATAGCCAGATGGTGCCTCGTATGTATTGCCATGCATGGGATCACATACCCATAAAACCTTTGCCCCTGATTTAGTAACTCCATCAACTAGTGCAGGTAGAGCCTCGCGGATTTTTCCAGCTCCCATTCGTGTAATAAACGTAAGACGACCTGGTTCGCGCTCTGGATCTAACTTTTCAATTAGAGCTAGCGCATCATCGACCGTTGACTTTGGTCCAAGCTTGACACCAATTGGGTTGCGAACCTTAGATGCAAAATCAATATGTGCACCATCTAATTGACGCGTACGCTCACCAATCCAGATGAAATGGCCTGAGACATCATAGGGATTTCCAGTACGTGAATCGATACGAGTTAACGCCTTTTCATACTCCAAGATAAGAGCCTCATGGCTTGAGAAGAAATCTACGGCCTTGAAAGATTCAGGGTTAACACCAGCTGATTTTACAAAGGCAAGTGCTCGGCCGATTTCATTAGCCATCTGCTCATAGCGAACACCGACAGATGAATCACGGATAAATCCTTTGTTCCATTCATGTACCTGACGAAGATCGGCGAAGCCACCCTGCGTAAATGCGCGCACTAAGTTAAGAGTTGCCGCCGATGTGTTATAGACACGCACTAAGCGCTGTGGGTCAGGTGTGCGGGATTTCTCATTGAACTCAATGTCATTGACCGCATCGCCGCGGTAGGCCGGCAGAGTTATATCTCCTCGAACCTCCATGTCATTTGAGCGTGGTTTAGCAAACTGTCCTGCCATGCGGCCAACTTTTATAACGGGAAGACTTGAGTGGTACTGCAAAACCGCTGCCATCTGCAAAATAGTTTTAATACGGTTACGAATCGAATCGGCAGTTGCAGCTACAAAAGTTTCAGCGCAGTCTCCGCCTTGTAACCAAAATGCATTTCCATCTGCAGCTAATGCAATACGCGCTTTGAGATCATCGCACTCACCGGCAAATACCAGTGGCGGAAAAGATTTTAGCTCTGCAACAGCGGCCTTAATAGGTGCACCCTCTGGTCCACCCGGCCAGTTAGGTTGCTGAGCGGCAACTAATCCAGGTGTGAAAAGTGAATCAAGTGAGGTGCTCATATGGATAAGAGTAGAGAGTCTGAGGCCCATCGCGAGATGCGATTAACCAAAGAAAATCTCGGCCTCCCTGTATCGCTCAAGAGGTACCAATTTAAGCTTTTCAGTTGCAGATGCCAGTGGTACACGGACAATATCTGTGCCGTGGAGTGCGACCATTTTTCCCCAGTCCCCCTCATGAGCCGCAGTTATCGCCTGCAAACCAAAGCGAGTTGCAAGAACTCGGTCAAAGGCCGTTGGAGAGCCACCACGTTGAATATGTCCGAGTACTGATGTACGCGCCTCTTTGCCGGTCTTTGCTTCGATCTGCTCGGCAAGCCAATCACCGATACCCGCAAGTTTGACGTGACCAAATGAATCTAAACTCTGATCTTTTACTGCCATGTCTCCATCTTGTGGGATTGCACCTTCAGCGATAACGATAATTGGGGCGTAGTGAGATTTGAAACGAGATTCGACCCATTCGCAGACTTTTTCTACAGAGAATTTCTGCTCTGGGATCAAAATGCATGCCGCACCTCCTGCAAGTCCTGCATGCAGTGCAATCCAACCAGCATGTCTACCCATTACCTCAACGATTAATGCACGGTGGTGAGATTCAGCCGTTGTGTGTAAACGATCAATGGCTTCAACGGCGATATTGACTGCAGTATCAAAACCAAATGTGTAATCTGTATTGTCCAAGTCATTATCGATTGTCTTTGGAACACCAACTACTTTGACACCAAGTGAATCAAGCTTTGTCGCAACACCTAGTGTGTCTTCGCCACCGATTGCAATTAGCGCATCGATTCCAGCCTTAGCTAAATTCTCTTTAATTTTTTCTACACCACCCTCAATCTTAAAAGGGTTAGTGCGAGATGATCCAAGGATTGTTCCACCGCGCGGCAAGATTCCTCGAGTAGTTTCAATGGTCAGTGGCATTGTTAAGCCCTCAAGTGGGCCCTTCCAGCCATCTCGAAAGCCAACGAACTCATGGCCGTACTCTTTAACACCCTTGCGAACAATGGCGCGGATAACGGCATTTAGACCTGGACAATCTCCACCACCAGTAAGCACACCAATACGCATTTTAAACTCCACTACAAAAAATCAATGATGAAGGGCTATCTCAATCAATATCGCCCTATCTGTGGTCAACGCTGACTAGGACAGTCTAGCCTTTACCTATGGCTAATCGACAACTCGTTGCAGGCGTGGACTCTTCTACCCAATCAGTAAAAATAGTTATCCGTGAGGCTAATACTGGTGAGTTAGTTCGTGAAGGCCGTGCTGCTCATCCTGATGGAACAGAAATCGATCCCACACTTTGGAGCTCTGCTCTTAATACTGCAATTAGCAATGCCGGTGGCCTTGATGGAGTGGATGCGATTTCAATAGCTGGACAGCAACATGGGATGGTCGCACTCGATAGTGATGGAGCAGTTATTCGCCCAGCACTGTTATGGAATGACACGCGCTCGGCTCAGGCCGCACTTGATTTAAACGCTGAGCAGGGTGGCAATGCACAAATATCTAGAAAGGTTGGATCGGTTTTAGTTGCATCATTTACAGCCAGCAAACTACGTTGGATGGCAGATCATGAGCCACAGAATGCTGTCAAGGTTGCAGCAGTAGCACTTCCCCATGATTGGCTGTCGTGGCAACTACAAGGTGGAAAAGATTTAAATAAATTATTTACAGACCGTAGTGATGCATCGGGTACCGGTTACTTTGATCCAACAACATCGCACTATCGTGAGGATATTCTACGACTTGCACTGCGCCATGATTCAGAGATAGTGCTGCCCACAATTATCGCACCCAACAAATTTGGCGGCGCAACACAATCAGGAATTCCTATCGCCGCTGGTGCCGGCGATAATGCTGGTGCAGCCCTCGGTCTACAAGCACAACCTGGTGATGTTGTTATCTCACTAGGTACAAGTGGCACTGCCTTTGCAGTATCCGATACGCCGACTCATGATTCAACTGGAGCTGTTGCAGGATTTGCCGATGCAACAGGGCGATTCTTACCGCTTGTCTGCACACTTAATGCGGCGAGAATTTTGGATGCTGCCACACTCATCTTAGGAAAAACACATGATGAGGTTGGCGCATTAGCACTTAGCTCTATTGCCGGAGCACATGGCCTAACACTCTTGCCATATTTTGAGGGTGAACGCACTCCCAATCGCCCAGATGCAACAGGGGTCTTTTCTGGGATGAATCTGAACAATTCGAACCCCGCCGATATCGCTCGTGCAATGATTGAAGGCATGATGTGCGGCTTGACTGATGCCGTTGATGCATTAATCGCATTAGGTGTCAGTGTGAATCGCATAGTAATAATTGGTGGGGCGGCAAAGAATTCAGCGATTCCAGTAATTGCCAGCGCATTAATGGGGCGTGAGGTTGTTGTGCCTCCAGCAGGTGAATACGTCGCCGATGGCGCAGCTAAGCAGGCGGCTTGGGCGCTTTTGGATCAGATGCCACAATGGAATCTCGGCGAGGTGACACATCACACAACAAAGCCAACACCTGATGTGATGGATCGCTATCGAACTCTTCGCGATAACACTGCAGATTGGTAAGGGGCCGGCTGTTAGAGTGCGAGTAATGAAATACTTAAGTTGGGATGCAGTAGCGGTGAAAATAGTTGATATAGCTCAAACAGTGGTCGCATAAATGTCACCTAAATCCTGGCTTCAATTTGGAATCGTAGGTTTTTTATGGGGAATTCCATACCTGCTCATGAAAGTTGCAGTCGCCGATATTCCACCTCCCCTCATCGTCGTTGGTCGAACAATAATTGGTGCAGCAATTTTAATCCCCATCGCAATGCACAAAAAAACATTTATGGATGCTGTACGGGGAATCAAATATGTTTTGCCTTACGCATTTCTTGAAATGGTAGGGCCCTGGATTCTTATAACAAGTGCTGAAAAAGAGATCTCTTCTGGTCTTGCCGGTCTACTAGTTGCAACTGTCCCAATCTTTGCAACAATCTTCACTTCACTGCGTGGAGACCATTCGGTTTGGGAGAGAAAACGTGTCGTGGGCATCATCATTGGCTTTATCGGAATCATTGCCTTAGTTGGAATCGAATCGATTACCGGAAGCAGTAATCCAAAAGCTATTGCAATGGTAATTCTGGCTGCGATGCTCTACTCCTACGCCGTCTTGATGGTGACCTCTAACCTGCCTGGTGTCGATGGAATCGCAATTAATGGCTTAGCAATGGGGATTACTTGTCTGTTTTATATACCGATAGCAATAGCGACGTGGCCAAGTGGTCCAGTCTCAACAAATGCCATCGCCTCTCTTATCGCTCTGGGTGTATTTTCAACTGCGATCGCTTTCATGCTCTTCTTTATTGTGATCGTTGAAATTGGACCAGCACGCGGATCGCTAGTTACTTATGTCAATACTGCAGTTGCCGTTATTCTTGGAATAATCATCTTAAGAGAACCATTAACTCTAGGAATTATCGTTGGTCTACCACTCGTCGTCATCGGCTCTTACTTTGCGAGTCGAAAAACTACCTCAGTGGTTATCGCCGAAGCCTAAGCGCTCTAACAACTTTGGATCGCGCTGCCATTCTTTTGAAACTTTGATGTGAAGACCCAGAAAAATCTTGGCAACTAATGCCCGTTCGATATCAGCTCGTGCACGTATGCCAATCTCCTTTAGACGGGTACCTTGATGGCCGAGCAAAATAGCACGCTGTGTATCGCGCTCTACATGAATAGTCGCATGTACATCGTAAAAGGGACGTGAGCCCTTTTCTTCTCGCTCACCAAACTCATCAATTGTTACCATAATTGAATGAGGCAACTCTTCGCGCACATCCTGCAGAGCGGCTTCACGGATGAATTCGCAGATTAACTGCTCAATCGCTTGATCACTTGTTGTACCTGCCGGGTAATAAGCGGGTCCTGTCGGAAGATTTTTGCCGATGAGCTCGTTCAATAAATCGATCTGACTATGAATCGCTGCCGATACTGGAATTATTTCATCCCATACAAAGCCTTGAGCTAGATCCATGATGCCAGCTAGACGTAGAGCAAGCTTTTCCTTGGATAGTAAATCAGTCTTAGTAACGACTGCAAACTTTTTAGCA
>Ga0114977_10001578_pt1 | contig 14971 bp, 7 predicted proteins | sample S_130805_MF_Meta_FD_87026 | JGI IMG/M metagenome (GOLD analysis project Ga0114977, IMG submission 87026) | Freshwater microbial communities from Lake Simoncouche, Canada to study carbon cycling - S_130805_MF_MetaG | ecosystem: Environmental > Aquatic > Freshwater > Lake | place: Lake...
AAATTAAGGTGAGATTTAGCCTCGTAATCCAAAGTTGATCCTTTTTTTATAAAAATATCATTGCCTACTACTTCAAGCAAATCCCTATCATCACCGGCAAGTTTAATTAGATTCGCGCCGAAACCATCATCAGAAATATCAATGGTTGCAATCCGAATAGATTCCAGAGTGGAGGAATTTTCCGGAATATTTGAAATCACATTAAAGATAGAGAGAGCAGTTGGAGGCAAGTTTGGCAAATAGGGGGCAAGTAAACTTTCAAGCATATCTTTTAGTGTGTCATCCTGCAGCACTTGATCAATGCCAATACCCAAGAGCTGGCTAAGGTATGCAACAGCTACTTGCGTAATAGATTCAACATTGAGATTACCCACTAGATCAACAGGTAAATCTGTCAAACCATCAGAAATAATATAATTTGCCTGCTGATTATCAGTGAATCCAAAATCTAGCAATGTTCCTGACTGAGAATCAAAGCTAGCAACAAAGGAATCGAATAAACCTTGATTATACGAGCCCAAACTTCCATCAGTTATACCAGTTACAAATATAATCCCATCAGATGTAACCGCAAGATCGTATGCCTGGTCGTTGCCATGACTACCAAACTGTTGCCGCCAACGTTCATCACCATCCGTAGTAAACTTAGCCAGCCAGGCATCAACACCTCCATTCATGGAGCCATTAGCAAATTCCCCATCTGTAAATCCTGTAATAAAAATATTATCATTACTGTCAACCTCAAGAGCAAATCCCTCATCGTCACCTGATGAGCCAAACTGACGCAACCAAATTTGATCACCATCGCTCGAATATTTGGCAAGCCAAGCGTCATAAGAGCCTAAATTTTGATGATCTCCGCTAAAACTTCCAAGCGTCCAGCCACCAACCAGTACATTACCCTCGGAATCTGTATCTACTCCCCATATCCAATCATAATCGTTAGTACCTATTTGCCTAATCCAATCTAGATTACCAGCAGAATCATGCTTGCTAAGCCAGCCATCATATAAGCTAGCTGCACTACCGGCAAAATCCGAAGTAGTAAACCCGGCTCGGTAGAAATTTCCGCTAACATCAACAGCAGAGTTATATGCTTCATCGAAATCAAGAGCATTTGGCATTCCTAACTGCTGATACCAAATTTGGCTACCATCAGGATTATATTTGGCTGCAAAATTGTCTGTTGAAAGTGGAAACAAAGAATCTGGCGGTGTAGGAACATCTGCCACACCGGAAACGTAGAGAAAGCCAGAAGCATCAATATCAATTCCATAGCTACCCGCTGGACTTCCAAAACCATTCCCTTTAATTTTATTTAGCCAAAGTTGATTTCCTCCCTCATCAAACTTTGCAATCCATGCATCTGAATTAATTCCAACCAAGGCTCCACCCAGATCGCCCTGGCTACTGCCCACCAGGTAAAGGTTTCCATCAGTATCAGTTACAGCACTATATACAGCATCTGTTTCCTTTGTACCAAATTGATGGCTATAAAGAAGGTCGCCACTGGCATCATATTTATTAATAAAAATATCTCTCAAACCAGAATTAATGCCACCAATCTCAGCCGTGGTAGTACCCATAACGTAGAGATTGCCATTTGCATCACTAGTGATAGTGTCAGTAATCTCTAGCCCAGCGGTGCCAATCTGGACGATCTTAGAATTCGTAATACCTGCTGGAGTATAGCCACTATACTTGAAATAATCCTGATGTAAATCAAGTGCTGGGCCAGGAATAATTGCTACAACATCCGACAATCCAATATTAAATTCTGGAAATAATGGCTGCTGATATATTAACACTGACGCCAGGCCAAAAAGATCAACAACTGAGTAATCCGATGGACTGCCATGAAGCTGAATAAAATCCTTGGTAGGGTTAAAATCAGCCACAAGTGCAACATTGTTCAATCCAAAAATCCACGGATTACCATTTGTGTAATATGCCGATCGCCAGTCACCAAGAATAAACGTATTTGTCCAAACACGGGGATATGGATCAACCAGCAATGATATCTCATAATCACCGAGTAATACATCAAACTGGTCAATACCTAATCCCGGAAGCCATGGTTGATAGCCAAAAACCACATCATTACCTGAACGGCCCCAAACTATTTGACTAGGCTTAGTACCAGAGGCAACATCACTACTTGGAGCATAAGTCTGAGGCAAAATAGCTTGGGCCATGGCAAAAATTTAGAAAGCGAAGGGAATAAATACAATGACAAAACAAGCACTAAAGTATATCAAATCAAATATCTTCATGTAGAACTAGTAGATCTAGCTGTAATGAGAAGTTGCTGAATCCTCAGTCCACCCTGGACAAGAAGGTCCTGGAGAACTCTTCTGCCGCGGCTAGTAAATAAAAGATCAGCAGTATGCAATTGTGGTGCTCCAGGATATAAGTGTTGCCACTTTTTCAGATGATCCTTACTTAAAAAGATTTCGTCACAACGCTCAAATTCAATATCAAAACCAGCATCAACAACCAATTTTTTAATATCCCCAATAGAGAATACATGCTTATGATAGGGATCAAAATGTCTAGTTTCACCTATTGGCAATGACAGATATAAATCACCACCACTAGCGAGAAGCACCTTGAGTTTAGAAAGAAAACCTGCAGGATCATCTAGATGCTCAATCGTCTCAAAACATGTAATCAAATCAAATTGATGCTGCCAAGTGAAATCTGCCGCATCGTCACAGATAAAATAAATTTGCTTAGAATTATAACGATTTGATGCATACATTACCGCCTCCGGATTATAATCAACTCCAACAACAAGCTTAGCTCCGGCTTCAAAAAGCATATTAGTACCATAACCACTGCCACATGCAATATCTAGTATGCGCCGATTTTTAGCCAACCTTGATGCCAACTCATAATGATGGCAATGTATTTGAACGATTCTTGCACTTGCAGAATCAGAAGCCATATAATCAGGAACCAATCGTTCGCCAAATCCCCATACATCTGGAATGCTAATCTGAGTCTCTAGGTCCTTTAGCTCTGAGTCAACTATAGCGACGGTAAAATCCTGAATAGGCTGTACATCTTCAGGCTCCGCTTTAGATTCGATACAATTTGAGCGAGAAAACTCTTCAGTTGGCAAATTGTAGCCTTTGTCACTATTTTGCGTAATTTTTCATCCTCCAAATCAATATCTATAATAAGCAATTTCTGCCAATAAAGGTGATGTAGTTTTGACTCATTAATGCTGTAAGCTAAAGCGCTCCGGTTCACAATCCTAACTTTAGTATATTTGTAGCTCCGAGGAGGATTAGCCAATCCTTATCAAGACAATTATGCAAATTATTGCAGAGCGATAGCATCTAACCCGGGAAATACAAAGGCTTAAATTTAATGCGCTGAAATAATGTCGCTCCGAATTGACTTTAGCATGGCACAAAAGTTCCCCATGCTGAATACTGACTATTTCAATGCCAACAATCATCGTATCTCATTGCAATTTCAACTATGCTTTCAAATGATGTAAAGGCAACTCATTCAGCATCAGAAATAGAGTCATGGCTAAGCCAATATCTAGCCAAGGTTCTAGAAATTTCCGAGCAAGAAATTGATCACCACGCGCATTTTGACAAATATGGCCTTGACTCAGCACTAGCAGTTAGCCTAACGGGAGACCTGGAAGAATGGCTTGGTAAAAGAATAAATCCTACACTACTATATAACTACACAACCATTGCCAGTCTTAGCGAAAATTTAGCCACTGAATTAACTAATTAGAAATTAATGCCATCGCGGAAAGGAACCGATTAGTTAATTACTAAAACCTCAAAGACATGCCATGACAACAACCAATGCCAAGACAGTGAAAGCAATCCCTCTGAATTCGAAAAATGAGATAGTAACAAATACCACCTACAGAAATAATATTGCATCAAATTACACAGAAATTATTGAGCAACTTGAAAAGAACTTTAGCTACGAAGAAAATAAAAATGAATATTGGGGACCAGTAGAACTTTCGATATTTTATGGTAGCCCCCTATACGAGCAGGCCTCTGAAACACAGAAGATTGCTCTAAATCATCTATATTGGATCACTCAATATAATCAAACAGCTGCCACTGAGGCGAATGCAGTTCTATACAATCAAGTAACAGAAGGTGTTTTTAACGCTGTAGGGGGATACGATATTCTCTGCAAGGAGCTCAGCCTAGAGACTGAACAAGAACATGCACACATGCATGCATTTCATTCAGTCGGTTATGCGACTCGAAAAGCTCTTTTTGGAAACACAGCATTCAGTCGCCCAAAGCCAATTTTATCTAAAATCAATTCTAAGCATGGATTAACTAATATAAGTCTAAACCTACCCAACCTAAACTGGGAAAACTTAAAGGAAGATGCTTGGAAACGAATAAGCATCCAATTATCAAGTGGAAATGGAAAGCAATTTTATTCTGAATATCTTCTTTCGCTAGAACAAATGGGGAGGAGAATACCAGTTCAAACAAGTGGTCTGCTTGGTCAAGTAGTACCAGCATCTCTATCAAAACTGTTAACTACAAACTTTGGATCTTCGCCCTTTTCTGCTTGTTTTTTCTATGCGACTCGCTATATGGCGAATATGTTGCTGAAGAATTGGGAGCAACGGTATTTACAGCATTACAAGCAATTAGATCAATCAGGAAGTATCATCCCCACTCCGGTTGCAATTTCATATTACCATATGCTAGATGAATCATTTCATACCACAATATCACAGTTAATTTCCCAGGATTTGTACAAAGAATTCAATAAACCCACATTATACGAACAATTAATGGCTAACGCTGTCTTTTATAGAGGGCAAGAGCTGCTACTTAGTGGCCTCTCAGGGGTTATGCCATCAACCTTCCGAAATGACGGTGTGTTTTTACAACCACTATATAGAATTTTGAGATCACCAGTGTTTGATTTTGACCATGATACTACAATGCACTGGCTCCAACGAGCCCTATGCGAGGAACACGATGGCTATCATATGAATTTAAAACATCATCATCGACTACTTACGGCAATGAAGCATGCCTTCCAGCCACTGAATTACCTGTGGCCAGTCAATCGCCAACTTGGAATCATGTCATCTGGTTGCTCTATCATGCGTAATTTGCAAGCCAATAAAAAAGATTATGACCTATTTAGCAAGTCATCTAATCAAATGAAGAATTCATAATATTCCATGGAAAAAATTGCAATTGTTGGCCTCGGCTGTCGTCTGCCAGGGGCCAAACAACCTTCGGAATATTGGAAGCTTCTATCCCAGGGTTTGGATGCAATAACTGAAGTACCACAAAATCGTTGGTCAATTGATAGATATTACCATCCTGAGCCCCAACAGCCAGGCAAGATGTGTACTCGCTGGGGGGGGTTTATTGATCAAATTGATAGTTTTGACGCTGGATTTTTTGGGATTTCTCCTAAAGAAGCTGAACGGATGGACCCGCAACATCGTTTAGTGTTGGAGGTAGCCTGGGAAAGTCTTGAAGAGGCCGGAATTAGTCCTGCCGAACTGGATGGTTCCCGTTCCGGTGTATTTCTAGGAATAGGAAATTATGACTATGGTCGACTACTTATTCTTAATTCAGAATTAATTAACGCCTATGATGGTCTGGGCAATACACTTTGCATTGCAGCCAATAGAATTTCCTATTTTCTCAATCTTCGTGGTCCCAGCCTAGTTCTGGAATCTGCCTGCTCTTCATCTCTAGTAAGTCTACACTACGCATGTCAAAGTCTGCAAACTGGTGAAACTGACCTGTGTCTAGTAGGTGGGGTCAGTCTAATGCTGGCACCAGAACCAACAATTACGTATTCCCATGCCCGAATGATGTCACCAACAGGCAGATGTCGTACATTTGATGCAGGTGCTGATGGCTATGTTAGAGGTGAAGGTTGTGGCATTGTTGTTCTAAAGCGCCTCTCAGATGCCATGTCTAACGGGGATAATATACGCGCAGTTATCTGTGGTAGCGCAATAAATCAGGATGGACGTAGTAATGGTATTACTGCTCCAAATGGATTGGCTCAACAAGCAGTAATTAAAGATGCGTTACTCAAAGCCGGCATTCCCCCCTCCCACGTGAGCTATGTGGAAGCTCATGGTACAGGCACTAGCCTAGGTGATCCATTGGAATTGGAAGCACTTAAAAAAGTGTATGGTGAAGCCAGTATTCCGACTAATCTCTGTGCCATTGGAGCCGTCAAAACAAATATTGGTCATCTTGAAGCAGCATCAGGAATTGCCAGTCTAATCAAAGTTGCGATGATGCTTGACAAACGTCAGATACCGGGAAACCTTCACCTAAAATCTATCAATCCATACATTGATCTAGATGATTCCAGGCTATATTTACCCTCGGAACTAAGCGATTGGGCCACCATTGATGACCAATATTTTGCAGGAATAAGTTCATTTGGCTTTGGCGGAACTAATGCTCATGTCATTCTTGAATCAGCTCCAAAGGCAGAGGAAAATACTGTAAAAAATTACAAAGTCAAGAACGCCCAAATCGCTGTAGATAGCAGCCAACTATTTGTAGTTTCAGCCAAGTCTGACATGGCACTTAAAAATATTTTGCAGAGTTACGCAGATAAATCCAATTCATTACAGAGTGCAAATTTAGCAGATATATGCGCGAGTGCAGCACGCGGTCGAGCACATTTTGAAAGGAGATTGGCGATTCAAGCTCGTTCAACCAGTGAACTCCTATCTATCATTAGCGAAAACCAAACCCAGCGCATAATAAGAAGCAAATTCCAGCAATCTAAAAAGTCTCCCCAAATAGTATTCCTATTCACCGGCCAAGGGTCACAATATCCTAGCATGGGTATGGGACTATATAAAACGCACAAGGTCTTTCAATCTGCCATCGATGAATGTGCTGCGATATTAAATCAATGGATGAGTCCAACTCTTAATGAAATATTAAATGGAGAGAAAGATAAAGATTTAATCAACCAAACTCAATATACTCAGCCAGCCATTTTTTCGCTTGAATATGCTCTGGCAAAGCTATGGATGTCGTGGGGAATATCGCCTTCACTAATGATTGGCCACAGCCTAGGCGAATATGTAGCAGCAACCATTGCTAATGTATTTTCACTTGAAGATGGCTTGCGACTTGTGGTTGAACGTGGTCGCTTGATTTCATCTCTTCCTGCTGATGGTGCAATGGAGGTAATTCAAGCTTCAAGTAATAATGTAGGCGAATACATAAGACAGCGTTCAGACGAGGTGTCCATTGCCGCTATCAATGGAAGCAACAATTGTGTAATCTCAGGAGACATCAATGCAGTCCATAATATCGCAGCACAATTCCGTGACATGGGTATTCACACTAAAAGCCTTGATGTATCCCATGCGTTTCATTCAGTGAAGATGGAGAAAATCGAGTTTGAGTTTGCCAAGCTAACAGCTTCAATTAAATATAATTCCCCCATGCTACCTATTGTGTCGACCTTATTGCCTGGGCCTGCGGGGGATTCAATGACAGCGCCAGATTACTGGAATAGACACCTTAGAGAACCAGTACTTTTCTATGATGGACTTCTTCAACTTCTCAAAATACCACGGCCATTACTAATTGAAATTGGTCCTCGACCAACCTTACTTGGTTTAGCAAGCTCCTTCTGTTCCGAGAGAGAGCATGAGCATGAAAATCTGCCAAGCTTGCACCCAAAACGAGATGATTGTGATCAAATAAATGAGAGCCTGGCTAAACTCTATTGCCATGGAGCACGAGTTAATTGGCAAGCCATCTACCCAGACCGTAGCTATCGCAATATCAAGCTGCCAACTTACCCATTTCAACGGGAAAAGTATTGGCTTGATATTGCAAGTATTCACTCAAAGGATTCCTTGCGGGAAGAAGCATCTCTAAATGAACTATATGGGCAAACTTATGCAATAGATTGGCTGGAAATGCCTAAGCCAACTACCTCTCCAAATGAATACACTAATTCTATAGCTACATCTGATCAGTGGTTAGTGATAGGCAATGGAGGGGAGCTATGGACAGAGGCGATCGAAATACTACACATTGCGAAAAAGGATATACAACTTTTTGATTGCAAGAAGATTGATCGAGCGTTGCACAGCTCAAACTTAAGCAAAATATTAAATCAGATTCCAATTGGCAAAAGTCTAAACGTACTTCTAGTAGCGGATTCCACAAATCCTGCACTGATGAATAACAATCACAATAATTTGCAAGAATTTCAATCTCAAGTTTATGAGACATTGGGGCTTCTTGTGGAGTTAATAGCACAAGCTAGTCATATCGAAATTAATCGGAGCGCTGCATTACAGCTCTCGATCTTAACTCAAACCGCCTATTCACTCGATCCAGGGGAAGCCATTAATCCCTGGCTTTCACCATTATGGGGTTATGCAAAAGTTCTTGGACTTGAATGCCCTGAAATTTTAAGGGCAATAATTGATTTGCCTGTGCATCTATCACCAAGTATAATTGATAATCTTAGAAAGCTACTCTTAGGTGAGCAGACAGAGACCCTTCTGGCCTTACGTGGAACTAGATGTTTAGTTCCACGTCTTAGGAGCAGTCCACTGACGAATGATAAGCCCTTTAAGCTAAAATTAGATGCTAAATGTAGCTACTTAATTACTGGAGGATTGGGGGCTCTAGGGCTGCAGGTGGCTGAATGGTTGATTGATCATGGTGCAAGAAATTTATTACTAATTGGTCGTAGCCAACCAACACCTGAGCAACAACATGCAATTGATGCACTTAGTCATGGCGGTGCAGTTGTTCAATATTTAAGAGTCAACGTGGCGGACAGCAAGGCTGTTGAATCCATGATAACCAAACTCACCACATCAAGATTTGCTCTAGCTGGTATATTTCATTGCGCTGGCTGTAGCAGTTACCGAGAAATTCAAGATCTTACTTGGTTAGACTTTGAAGATGTCTTGGCTAGCAAGCTAGCTGGCAGTTGGAATCTTCACCATTACACAAGCAATCTTCCCCTGGAATATTTTGTAACTTTTTCATCAATAGCCTCTGTTTGGGGATCTAGAGGTCAGGCTCATTATGCAGCTGCCAATAGTTTTCTTGATGCCCTCAGCTGTTACCGGCACCAACTTGCATTGCCAATTACCTGTATCAACTGGGGACCATGGGATGGCAATGGCATGGCAAATTCAGACTTCAGAGAGCAGCTCTCTAGAATCGGTATTACCCCATTGGAGAGCAAAAAGGCATTTTCCATCCTAGAGAGGCTGCTTGTTTCTAAAAGCAGTTCAATGGTCGTAGCCAATGTTGATTGGCAACATTTTACTCCTATCTATCAGACAAAGGCTCGAACAAGCCTGCTTAAGGATCTAGCAGTCAATAAATTATTAGTTTCAGATTCATCTGGAATTTCGAGTCTCAATGGATCCGTCAAATCACCTATTTGTGATGACTTAATTTCAGCAAATGCAGAGCAAAGATTTGATATTCTCCGTGGTAATCTGCTTGCGAAGCTATCAGTTGTACTTGGTTACGATGATCCACTGGCGATAGATCCTCAGGCAAGCTTATATGAACTAGGAATCGATTCATTGATGTCATTAGATATTGTTGACTTTGTACGATCTGAAATTTGTGCAGATTTTAGTTTTCTTGAAATGAGCAAGGCTTCTAGCTTGAACGGGATGACAGGAGCAATTCTTCAACTTCTGTTCCCTAATGAGCACCTTAATACCCCTGAAGAGCCGGAACTAGATTTAGCCGTAGAAGCTCTGCTTGCCGCTGATATTAAACCAACAATTCGTTCTGAAATCTTGCCATCACTTACTGCAAAAGGAATATTACTAACCGGTTCCACTGGATTTCTTGGCGCATATTTACTTCATGATTTACTTACGGAAACCAATAGAAATATTTATTGTCTTGTCAGAACCTCAAATACAGAATCGGCTAGAAATAGAATTATATCAAATCTCAAGAATTACAACCTTTTGGATAGAGTTGATTGTGCACGTATTATACCAGTGACGGGAGATCTGACTCTTCCTCATCTAGGGATTGAGCCGTCATTTTACGAGTACCTAAGCAACAGCATTAATGCTGTATATCACAGTGCAGCAATATTAAATTTCGTATTCCCATACAACAGATTGAAGCATAACAATGTTTATGGCACTGAGCAAGTTATTCGTTTTTCATGTGAAGGCACTCCTAAGCATCTTCACTACGTGTCTACTGATGCGGTATTTGACTCATCAGTCTATTACGATAGATTGATCCATGAAGATGAGCCAATTTCTCATAACGAAGGAATTGACCTTGGATACACTCAAACCAAATGGGTATCGGAATCTCTTGTTAGTGAGGCAAGAGGCAGGGGCTTGTTAGTTACAATTTATCGCCCGCCTCTTATCACAGGCCATTCCTTGTATGGCAACTGGAATACCGATGATTTTACTTGCTTATTTCTGAAGGGCTGCGTGCAAATGAAATCAATTCCAGAAATTGATACATTCGTCACTTTTGCCCCTGTTGACTATGTTAGCAAGGCTATAGTTGGCCTGTCACAACTTGAACATGTTAGTGGTCGCAATTATCACCTCAACAATCCCCATCAAACAACTTGGAGAGAGGTGTCAGAATGGATTGAGATTGCTGGTTATCCACTTCAAGCAATCGCATACCATTCATGGGAGCAAAAGCTAATTGAGGAAAGCAAGAGCAATGGGAATGTACTTGCACCATTACTTCCATTTTTCCTCAAAAAGTGGTCAACTTCTAACTATACATTTGCAGAACTAGCAGTACATCGTGGAAGACTGGATTGCAGTTATACTGCTGATGAGCTTAAAATGCTTAACATAATTTGCCCACAAATTGACAGGAAATTGATACATACATACTTTAACCACTTTAATCAAACTGGATTCATCCCAAAGCCCAGCCGAAACAGTCTTAAATCAGAAGTGCACTGATGAAATCACAGAGCATAGACAAGCCAACTCCGGTAGTTCTTTTTATAGTAACTGGTTTTCCGCCAGATGTTAGTGGAGTTTCCCTCTTCAACTGGGAGCGTGCCGTTACCTTGGCGAAGATGTCCTCTTACCGAATTGTAGTACTTGCACCAGACTGGCAGAATCCAGGAACTGAAAAATTCTCCCGGGAAGCAATACCTCCAAACTTAGTTATTGATTTATATCCTTCTAAACCTTGGCCACCATATACGCTCACCCATGTCCCCCGTTTTTCATCTGGATCATTTATTAGGGAAAAACTTCATTTTCATCGACCCGAGATAATCATTTATACTGATGTTGAGCGTCTATATTTATTCGGTACATGGCAGCTACCAGGAATTGAGTATGCCAAGGCCAAATCTGTTCCTATACTAGCTGAGTATCACACGGATTTATATAATTTTTCGGCAGCATACCCAGGCTGGCAATGGTTAAGAGGGCTTGTCAAGCTAACAAAGCTATCAAGTTTCCTCTATCGCAACTTTAATTACACAATTTGTGCTAGTCAGGCAGCTGCAAACAGCTGTCATGAAATGGGTATTATAAATACAAAGATTGTGGCTTTTCTTGGTATTGATATCTCTGAGTTCAGTCCAAAGCATCGTCACCGTGAAAATCTTTCAGAATGGTTACTACCCCACGAACATGTCCATAAGATTTTTCTGTACTTAGGCAGGCTTGGTTATGAAAAGCGAGTTGACCTACTTATTCGTGCGTTTGCATCCTTAAAGTCTCATTCACCTAACTGTACATTGCTTATTGCAGGCGATGGTCCCATTGAGGTTGTCGAGCAATTACAAATCCTAGCATCTATAACTCCTGACATCCATTTTACCGGCTTTCTACATGGCTTGCGCAAAGCCCAAGTCTTGGCATCTTGTGATGTATTTTGTAGCGCATCACCATTTGAAACATTTGGACGGACTCTAGTTGAGGCAATGGCATCTGGTGTTCCAGTCGTAACCGTAGAAAGTGGAGCGGTGGCGGAATATATCTGCAATGGAGTCAATGGTTATCTTGTCAAGCCAGATGATTTAGACTCCTTAACCAATGCAATGCTTAATACCATGTCAATACAAACTATTGATCTAGCAAACCAAGCTTGCCTTGACTCTCAAGCATTTTCCCTGGAAGCCGGTTGCAGCCAACTTATCAAGCTTTATGATTCACTGCTTGGGAAATAGCTCAGTAAGCATAGGAACGATTCTAAAATCGTGATGACATATTTATTAGATTTTCCTTTAAATTCCTGTCCCCCTGTTTTCTTCCCATGCATATATATGAGCAAGGCTATTCTCAATATATAATTGACGACATTTGTATCGCATAATCTTCCCGCTAGAGGTCTTTGGAATTGTCACGGGCTTAAGCAGTGCAACTGCAAAGACCCTTAAGCCATGATGCCTCAATACTTCACTCCTTATTTGCGATACAGTATGCTCATGATTAATACTTTTCAAGTGATTGCGTTCAACCTCTTGAAGTACAACTACCTTTTCCTCATTTTGAATTTGCACAGCAAATATTGCACCGCCATTTAACACAAGGGCTGCACTACTATTGGCAACTGTCCTTTCTATGTCATATGGGTGATAATTCTGGCCTCGTATTATCATCAAGTCCTTTAGCCTTCCAGTAATGTATAGATTATTGTTTCTTTTAAAGCCAAGGTCACCTGTGCGCAAATAGCTTTTATCAGTTTCATATTTAAGCTTTGCTTTAAAAATCTTCTCTGTTTGCTCAGCCCGCCGCCAATATCCTTTTGCTACGCTTGGTCCATGAACCCATATCTCACCAATTTGACCCTGATCACATTTTTCCATTGTATCAGGGTTAACAATTTCCATACAGTGTTTATCCCAGCTATTACCACAACTTACTGGCTCTAAAATAGAATCATCTGGATTTAAGATTGGGCTTGATTTAACAGGATTGCAATTTTCATCAATCATATTACTAGAATCATTGGAATTTAATGGTCTTCCTGACACAAATAGCGTTGATTCTGCCAGGCCATAGCAGGGATAAAATGCATTCTTGTCAAATCCACAAGCCTCAAATGCTTTTGAGAATCTATCCAGTGTCTCCTGCCTAATAATCTCTGCGCCAGTAAACGCTAGTTTCCAACAACTTAAGTCTAGGTTATGTTTATCTTGCTCTTTAATCTTTGAAATACATAATTCGAAGGCGAAATTGGGGCCGCCGCTGCTAGTGGCCCGATATCGACTTATTGCCTGGAGCCAGCGCAGTGGCTTTTGAATGAAGTGAAATGGTGACATTAGTATGCATGGTCTGCCAATGTACATTGTTTGCAGTATATTCCCAATCAAGCCCATGTCATGATAATGCGGTAGCCATCCCAGCCCTATTGTCTCGTTGTCATGCCTAAAAGCCTGCTTTATTACCAGTTCATTCGCCATAATATTTGCATGTGTTACCATTACCGCCTTGGGATTATCAGTTGATCCAGATGTATATTGAAAAAATGCAATATCATCACTCCTCCGTAGGGGTTCTAACCATTGATCAGGATTGTAGCAATGTGTTGATTCAGAATTAATCCAAATAGCATCAAATGCCTCGCCATTATTTTGAATATGGGATTCGATTTCACGCTGTATCTCGCCACTGCAGAGGATAATTGAAGTTTCCGCATCCGACATTATTGCTTTTATATTTTCTATCTTTTTCTGTCTTGGTGGCATATATGTAGGGATTGCAATTATTCCAGCATAGATGCTGCCAAAGAATGCAGCAATAAAGTCAAGTCCAGGCCCGTAGAGAAGCAAGGCTTTATCTTGCCCCAATGCTCGATCCTTGATTGCCAACGCAATTTGGCAGGCTTGATGATGCAATTCCGAATAAGTTATTGTCATTGCATCGTCTTCCCCGTCAACGATATATATGTATGCAATATTGTCAGGACTGTGCTCAGCCCTAGACCACAATAATGACGCTAGGTTTGTTATGGTTGATATATCAAAATTTTGTTCAACTTTAAGAGGCTGCACCTTAGTCATTTCGCTTGATAGCATTAAACCCTCATGAAATATAGAGACGCCGTCAGCTTTCAACTGAAGCGTATATGCCTCGTTTTCTCCCTTGGCTCCAATCAATGCCTATCGTGGTTTTGATTTGTATGAATAAACACTTTTTCTCCTCACTTCAGCATTGCTATCAACCTCGCTGCGGCCCCTCTTCTAGGGCTTAGGCATTCGCTTGTCGTGTGCTTGTGGCGTCCGCCTCAATATGCGGTTAGGCTGGGTTAACCCAAGCATTGGGCCCCATGAACGTTGAGACCCGTCAGCGCTTTCGCGAAATCACAGACAGGATTGCTAAGCGCGAACCTGTGAGTTGCACAGATATGGCTTGGGCCCAGAAATGGGCTATGCATAATCATAATGCCGACACTAACCTTCGCCGTGCTCGGCAAATCGCCACCCAAAGCAAGCACATCGAGGAGAATGAGGATGATCGCATTATGCGGATCAGAAAGCATCGTAGTCGCGTTGAGAGCCAACTAAAGCTATACAACGACCTCAATTACTAATAGAATTTCAATTCCAATTGAACCTAATCCATACCTGCAAAAACCTTACCCCAAGGAACTATATTCAGCATTGAATTTGCCTGTCATAGGCGATTTGCTTTGCTTCGACAAGGGTTTCACAGATCTGCAGTTTATAACCAGAATCCATTATTCCTGCATCGATTATTGATCTCTGAACCTGCGGCTGAAGGTCAGTTAATATTATTTTAATTTGTCGATTATTTGTGCATTCAGCCATGAATCGGTGAAAAGCTGATGCAGCCCCAGCATCAAAGACAGTAAAACCGTCGGCATAGATTATCAGATTTGAATTGCTTTCGGACAACTCCAAAATTTCCCGGAGAACCCTCTCTGCTGCGGCAAAAAACATTGCCCCAGTGATTTTTAGCATTTGCCAACCCTGGGGCAATGGC
>Ga0114977_10001579_pt1 | contig 14965 bp, 14 predicted proteins | sample S_130805_MF_Meta_FD_87026 | JGI IMG/M metagenome (GOLD analysis project Ga0114977, IMG submission 87026) | Freshwater microbial communities from Lake Simoncouche, Canada to study carbon cycling - S_130805_MF_MetaG | ecosystem: Environmental > Aquatic > Freshwater > Lake | place: Lake...
TGGGAATTTGTTAATCATACTCCTTCTCCTAATTCAAAAAACGATAGTGTCACTATTTTATTAACGACAAGTGAAAATATAATTGCACATTATATTGAAAAATATTCAGATGTTATTTTCCCTTCAGGCTTTACACCAAATAGAGATTGTAAAAATGATTTATTAATGCCATTAGGTGCTAGATATATAAAATCATTATCAATTGAAGTTTGGAACCGTTGGGGACAATTAGTTTACAGTTCTATTGACCCTACAAAAGGTTGGGACGGTTATTTTAATGGAGTAGAAGCCCAAACAGGTGTTTATGCTTATTTAATTAAATATACTAATTTAAAGGATGAGGTAAAAACAAGTAAAGGAAATGTTACATTATTGAGATAATTATTTATTGTAATTTTTAGAAAAACACTATGAAAAAATATTTATTTATTATTGCAATGAGTTTACAAACATTTGTATTTGCTCAAGATATTCACTTTTCTCAAATACAAGAATCGCCATTATGGTTAAATCCTGCTAATGCTGGGTTTTTTAATGGTTATTTCAGAGCAATTGCAAATTATCGTAATCAATGGGCTTCTATGGGAAATGCATTTCAAACAATGGCTGTTTCTATAGACGCTGTTGCTTTAAAAACAAAAAAAAATAAAGCGTATTTAGGTTTAGGACTATTTGTTTTTGATGATAAAGCTGGTGTTGCTAAAATAGGTTCAACCCAAGTTCAATTTCATCTAAATGGAATTATTAAAACGAGCAAAAAAAGTAAATTAGCTGGTGCAGCATATCTTGGATACATTCAAAATAAAGCCAATTACAGCGCATTAACTTTCGGTAATCAATATACAGGAAAAGAAATCGATAAAGGTCTAGCTAGCGGCGAGGCAGTAAATTTCACTTCGTTTTCCACAATGGATGCTGGCGTTGGACTAAACTATGAATTTACAAGCGCTACTATTGATATGGTTAGAGATGATATTTTTAGTATAAAAATTGGTGGCGCTATACATCATATCAATAAACCAGTTCAGCGGTTTAGTTCAGGTTCCAATTATCAATTACCGATGCGTTTTGTTGGTAATATTCAAATGCGTTATGATATAAAGGAAACTAAACTTTCCCTTTTACCAAGTGTAATTTATTTAAGACAAGGAACTGCAAGTGAAATTAATATTGGAACTTTTTTGAGATACCGTTTTAAAAACGCAACAAAAATTACAGGTGTCTTTTCTGAATCTGGCTTAAACATTGGAGTTTATTATAGAGTTAATGATGCTATTATACCGCAAATTAATTTAGACATGGGCAAATATGCAATTGGTGTTTCCTATGATTATAATTTATCTAAGTATAATAAAGTCAGCAAAGGAAACGGTGGCTTTGAAATTTATTTAAAATTCATTTCATTAGATGATGCTTTATTTAAAAGGAGACGTGAACATGGTTTAAATTAATTTTTATATAAAACTAAGCGAGAAAAAAAATAAATCAAATCGCCCATAATTTTATAAATCTCATAGCTCCATTTATCTTGATGCTTCTTTTAAGTGTTTCTGATTGAAGGATTAATTAGTTTAATTTGTTTTATTAGTGATGGGCTTTATACTTTTATTGTCCTAGTGATATATCTTAGAGATGTTGAAATTTCAATAAAAAAACAAACTACTTTTAAAAGTAATTAGATAAACATTCACTTACTTTTTGAAAACCAATTTATTTTATAGGGATAAGTAATATAAATTAATGGGCATAAAAAAAACCGTTAGAATTTCTAACGGTTTTAATTTTTTTAGTGATGAGCTTCTTCAGAATGTGCTTCGTGATGCTCGCCTTCTTTGCTGGTTGCTGCATGATGTGCGCCATGTCCTGCTTTTAAATCTTGTTGTTGCTTAATCAATAAAGGATCAACTTGAGTACGATTAATTTGCTCGCCGCTATAAATACCCTCATCTAAAATAATAAAAATACCGTACGAAATAAAAATGATGTAAGGCAATAAAATTGCATATTTCATAAATGTTTTTTCATGTCCTAAATGCATAAATGCCATTACAATGAAACCTGCTTTTAAAATGGTTAAACCAATAAATAAACATTTTAACCATAAAGTACCACTCCATCCATTACCTGGAGCCATTGAACCAATAACTAATTCAAAGATTGTTATTGCTAGCATATACCAAAATACTCTCCATAATGTTTTTCTTATTTTCTTTCCATCCTCATCACTATGATGAGCTAATGTTTCGTATGATGGGTAATCGTCGTGAAATTCTGACATAATAAATAATTTTTAGCGTTTAATTTTTTAATAAAATTTTGATTACAATAAATAGAAAAAGGTAAATACAAATACCCAAACTAAATCCACAAAATGCCAATAAAGACCAACTTTTTCAATCATTTCGTAATGGCCTCGTTTTTCGTAGGTTCCTTTTAATACGTTTAAGAAAATAATTAAATTAATAATTACTCCAGAAAAAACGTGGAATCCGTGGAATCCTGTTATAAAGAAAAAGTAATTTGCAAATTGAGGAACTCCATATTCATTCACCGTCATATTTGCTCCATAAACCGTTTGTTCAACATATGTTCCAAGTTCTTGACTCCAAACGTGTCTTAAAGCTCCTGTGTCTGTTCCAACAATAAAGTGAAACCATTCCCAAGCTTGAGAACCTACAAAAGTAGCTCCACCAACAATTGTCCAAAACATCCAAATAGTTACTTTACGTCTATCGTTTCGGTGACCAGCTTCTACAGCTAATACCATTGTAACCGAAGACATAATTAAAATAAATGTCATTAAACCTACATAAGCTAATGGTAAATGTTGTTCAATAAAAGGGAAGTGGGTAAATACATTTTCAGCTTTTGGCCAAACGTCAGCATATTTGTGACGGATGAATCCGTAAGATGTTAATAATCCACCAAATGTTAAAGCATCTGATACTAAGAAAAACCACATCATCATTTTACCATAGCTTACGCCAAATGGTGACTGGCCGCCATCCCAGGCGTTTTTTGAATCGACTTCTGTACTGTGAGACATACTAAAATTTTATAGTTTAAGTTTTTTTAACAAAATATGGTACAAGTTTAACGAATATATAACAAAAATAAAAACAAATAGACCCATAAAATATCAAGAAAATGCCAATATATTGAACAAAGTTCTAAACCATTAGTGTTTTGGGCATTATATTTACCTTGAATGCTATTTTTCAAAGTTACCAAAAGCGATATTAAACCAGCAAATAGATGCGCTAAGTGTAAAAAAGTTAATAAATATAAAAATGAGCCTGATGCATTTGCTGCTTTTCCTGCAAATACAATTCCTGTTGCACGCAATTGACACCAACCTAGATATTGTAAATATGAAAATAAAAGTCCTAAAATAAATGTAATTAATACGCCATAAATTATTCCTTTTTTATTGTCTTTTTTTGCCATTTGTAAAGCAAAAAACAAACTAATACTACTGGCAATAATCACTGCTGTACTTAAATAAAATGTATTTGGTAATTCAAATAATAACCAATTGCCTGTATCAGATCTAACAACGTAAGCACTTGTTAAACCTGCAAAAACCATAATTATACTGATGATTCCAACCCATAACAATGGTTTTGATGCTTTCTTTTTAGCCTCTGCTAATTCGGCTTTAATTGTTGGACTTGGTTTATAGGTTTCTTCCATGATTTTATGTTTTTAAAATTTTGTCATTAAAGCTAATTGTACTACTGGTAAATAAATAAATGAGCCAAACATTAATTTTCTGGCATCAGCAATTGTTCCTGATTTATAAAGTTGAAATGCTTGATAAATAAATACTAATCCCATAGCACTTACTACTGTTGCAGAAGTCCAACCCGTGTAGTTGAAAATATAAGGTGTTAATGATAATGGAAATAATGCTAACGTATAAACTAAAATTTGTGAACGTGAGCTTTTATCTCTTCCTCCTTTTGAAGGAAGCATGAAAAATCCAGCTCTTTGATAATCATCATGACTCACCCATGCTATTGCCCAAAAGTGAGGGAATTGCCAGAAAAATTGAATGAAAAATAATAAAATGCCAAAAAAATGAATTTGTCCAAATCCTTCAGTTGCCGCAACTGATCCAATTAATGTTGGAAATGCACCTGGAAATGCACCAACGAATACTGAAAATGGTGTTTTACGTTTTAAAGGCGTGTAAATTAATGCATACAATAAAATAGATGCAAAACCAACAATACCACTTAATAAATTACAAAAAGCTCCTAATAAAAAAACGCCAATAAGAGCTAATATTAAACAAAAAATGAATGCCTGGATTTTGGTTAAATTGGAAGTTGGTAAAGGCCTTGTTTTAGTGCGATTCATTAAAGCATCTAAATCTTTTTCGATAATTTGATTAAAGCCATTGGCTGCACCTGTTACCAAAAAACCGCCAATGCAAAGTGCTATTATTTTTTGAATTTGGAGTTCTTCAGCTACGGTAAAATAGGTGATGACTGCCGAAAACACTACTAAAGCAGATAAGGTAAACTTTGTTAGTTTAAAGTATGCCGTTGCTTTACTATAAATAATAGGTTCAGATTCTAAAGTATTTTTAATTGTTTGCAAGCGACTGTAAATTTACGTAATAAATAACATTTTAAACAGTATTGGTTTATATTTGTTATTATTCTAAACACAAAACATTTTATTATGAAAAATTTATTTATCGTCTCATTAACAGTTTTAACTATGGCATTTTCATCGAGCACTAAAAACTTACACAGTTTTAAAGCAAAAACCTTAGATGGCAAAGAATTTGATTTTGCCAGTTTAAAAGGCAAAAAAGTATTAATTGTAAATACTGCGTCTGAATGTGGTTATACCCCACAGTATAAAGATTTACAATCTTTATACGCGAAATACAGTTCAAAAAACTTTGTTGTAATTGGGTTTCCTTGTAACGATTTTGGTGGCCAAGAACCAGGCACAGGCTCAGAAATTAAATCGTTTTGCCAAAAAAATTATGGTGTCACCTTTCAAATGATGGAAAAAGTAAGTATTGCAACTAGCCCTATTTATAAATGGCTGACAACTAAAACTGAAAACGGCGTTTTAGATGCAGTGGTAAAGTGGAATTTCAATAAGTTTTTAATTGACGAAAAAGGAAATTTAGTAAAATATTTACCATCTTCTGTAAAGCCAATGGATGCTGAAATTACAAATTGGATTGAAGGAAAATAATTTTACTAGAAATACATTTTTTAAATATTTTTAAAACCATGAAGAGTTTTTAACCTTCATGGTTTTTGTTTAATTTAAGTTTGTTAAGGTTAATAAAATCGATTTCTAGTCACTCTAATTTTTTTTAGGGGGGACATCTTGATACTTAATTTTATATTTGAAATAACTTTTACGATTTACAAATGGAAAAATTATTAAAAACAAAAAGCCACTTAATAAAAGTAGCTTTTTGATTTATTAAAAGTGGCATGGCTCTCCCGTATCCCATTTGTTGCTTAAGCTAAAATGTCGGGTGTTGGGTACTAGTGTAAAGATAAATCAATTAGTCATAACTAATGTTACACAATTATTAACTCAATGTTTTTAACGAAAATACTTTTCAACTATTAATGTTTTTAGTTAAATGTTATTAACCGCCGTTATTAAATAGTTAATTACTTTTATGTCATCTTATTCACCTTAATTATTTTTTATAATTCAATTTTTTGAGTTGATTTTCTTTCTTTAATTCTCTTTTAAATTCGTTATTACTTTGCATTAAATTATTTCTGCTCATAGTAATTATAAACTTAAAAATAAAAAACGCCCCACATTTCTGTGAGGCGTTTTAATTATTTATATGAGTTAAATGATTACATCATTCCACCCATCCCACCCATTCCAGGGTTACCCATTGGCATTGCCACAGAATCTTCTTTTCTTTCAGCTAATACGCAATCAGTAGTTAATAACATTGCTGCAACAGAAGCTGCGTTTTCTAATGCAATACGGCTTACTTTAGTTGGATCAATAACTCCAGCTTTTAATAAGTTTTCATATTTTTCAGTACGAGCATTAAATCCGAAATCATCTTTTCCTTCTTTTACTTTTTGTACTACGATAGATCCTTCGATACCACAGTTCGTGCAAATTTGACGTAAAGGCTCTTCAATAGCACGTTTTACAATTGCAATACCTGTATTTTCATCTTCATTTAAACCTTTTAATTTTTCTAGAGAAGCAATTGCACGGATATATGCAACACCACCGCCTGGTACAATACCTTCTTCAACTGCTGCACGAGTAGCTGCTAAAGCATCATCAACACGGTCTTTTTTCTCTTTCATTTCAACTTCAGTAGCTGCGCCAACATAAAGTACTGCAACACCACCAGCTAATTTAGCTAAACGCTCTTGTAATTTTTCTTTATCGTAATCAGATGTAGTTGATTCTATTTGCGCTTTAATTTGATTAACACGAGCAGTGATATCAGCTTTTTTACCACCACCACCAACGATTGTTGTATTGTCTTTATCTACAGTTACTTTTTCTGCTTTTCCTAAGAACGTTAAATCAGCATTTTCTAATTTAAATCCTCTGTCTTCAGCAATAAAAATACCACCAGTTAAAATTGCTAAATCTTCTAACATTGCTTTTCTTCTATCTCCAAAACCTGGAGCTTTCACTGCACAAATTTTTAAGTTAGAGCGTAAACGGTTTACAACTAATGTTTGTAAAGCTTCGCCATCAATATCTTCAGCAATAATTAAAATTGGTTTACCAGTTCCAACTGCTTTTTCAAGTACTGGTAATAATTCTTTCATTGTAGAAATTTTCTTTTCGTAAATTAATACTAAAGGACTTTCTAAAACTGCTTCCATTTTATCAACGTCAGTAATAAAGTATGGAGAAATATAACCTCTGTCAAATTCCATTCCTTCAACAACTTCAACAGTCGTATCAGTACCCTTTGCTTCTTCAACAGTAATTACACCTTCTTTTTTTACTTTAGCCATTGCTTCAGCAATTAATTTTCCGATAGTGCTATCGTTGTTTGCAGAGATAGTTGCAACTTGTTCAATTTTTTTATTGTCGTTACCAACGTTTTGAGATTGTGCTTTTAAATTTGCAACAACTGCTTCAACTGCTTTATCAATACCGCGTTTCAAATCCATTGGATTTGCACCAGCAGCAACGTTTTTTAAACCACCTGTTACAATAGCTTGCGCTAATACTGTAGCTGTAGTTGTTCCATCACCAGCTGCATCAGCCGTTTTAGAAGCAACTTCTTTTAATAATTGAGCACCCATGTTTTCAACAGGGTTTGATAATTCAATTTCTTTAGCAACAGTTACACCATCTTTTGTAATTTGTGGTGAACCAAATTTTTTGTCAATAATTACATTACGTCCTTTTGGACCTAAAGTTACTTTTACTGCATTTGCTAATGCGTCAACACCACGTTTTAAAGCGTCGCGGGCTTCTATATTAAATGTTATGTCTTTTGCCATTGTATGTTTTTTTAAAAGTTTGAATTTTATTTTTAGGACTTATGTCTATTAAATAACAGCGTAAATATCGCTTTCACGCATAATTAATAAATCTTTACCATCTACTTGTATTTCTGTACCAGCATATTTTCCGTATAATACAGTATCACCAACTTTAACTGTCATTGGTTCTTCTGGTTTACCGTTTCCAATAGCTAATACTTTACCTTTCATTGGTTTTTCTTTAGCTGTATCGGGGATAATTAATCCGCCTGCTGTTTTTGTTTCTGCTGGAGCTGGTTCTACCAAAACTCTATCTGCCAAAGGTTTTACATTCACACCTGATTTTGCCATAATTTATTTGATTTTACGTTAGTTAAATTTTTACGATTTCCTTTTGTCTAAAAATGTGCCAATGCCTAATTCTAGACAATATTTCAGTTTTATTGGTTGATGTGGACTAAATTGTCAGTTCAAATGTCAGTGTTTAATGTTGCTTTTGGGCGCGCCCTGCGGTGCAGGCTTTTTGCTTCAATCTTTTTGTAAAAGACGCACAAAAAGGATTTACGCTACAATCCTTCGCGCTAAAAAATTATGATTTAAAAATTAATGTTGTTTCGAAATAAAAGTTGCGTGAGGGATGCAAACGAAAATCCTTTTGCCTGTCTCTTGCAAAAGATTGAAGTGTTAGCCCGACCCGCAGTGGCACGCCCAAAATATTTGAAATAAAACTATTTACCTACTTTACTTCCGTCGTAAGCCCACTTAACCCAAATAGCACCCCAAGTAAAGCCACCACCAAAAGCTGATAAAATAATATTATCACCTTTTTTTAATTGCTTTTCGTAATCCCATAATAATAATGGAATAGTACCAGCAGTTGTATTGCCATATCGTTCAATATTCATCATCATTTTTTCAGGATTTAAACCCATACGATTTGCAGTAGCTTCACATATACGTTTATTTGCCTGATGTGGTGCTAACCAAGCAATATCATCTGCTGTAAGATTATTTTTAGCCATTATATCTGCGCTAACTTCAGCCATATTTACAACAGCATGTTTAAATACAGTTTGTCCTTCTTGATGAACGTAGTGCATTTTTTTATCAACAGTTTCATGTGTTGGTGGGTTTAAAGAACCGCCGCCTGATTGATACAAAAAGTTTCTACCAGCCCCATCACTTTTTAAAATAAAATCTTGAATACCACAATCATCTTCAGATGGTTCTAATAAAACAGCACCGCCACCATCACCAAAAATCACACAGGTAGCGCGGTCTTCATAATTTAAAATAGCACTCATTTTATCGACACCAACAACAACAACTTTTTTATATTTACCAGTTTCAATAAATTGAGAACCAGTTGCTAATGCAAAAATAAAACCTGAACAAGCAGCAGATAAATCATAACCCCAGGCATTTTTTGCGCCAATTTTATCGCAAATAATATTTGCAGTACTCGGGAAAATTAAATCACCGGTAATTGTTCCAACTATAAGCAAGTCAATATCCATGGCTGTAATTCCTCGTTTTCTTAAAAGTTCCTCAATAGCAATAACCATCATATCGGAAGTTGCTTTGCCTGGTTCGTTTAAAATTCGTCGTTCTTTAATACCAGTACGAGAAGTTATCCATTCATCATTTGTGTCAACAAATTTTGCTAATTCATCATTTGTCATTACAAAATCAGGAACGTGTCCGCCAACGGCAGTAATTGCAGCTTTAATCATTATTGAAATACGGTTTTAATTTTCTCGTTTAAATTTACTTCTATTATATCTTTGCTTAACACCATCATGTTTTTAAAAGCTAACGGACTAGATTTTCCGTGTGCAATCAAAACGTTTGAATTTATTCCAAGTATTGGGGTGCCACCGTATAGTTCATAATTAAATCTATCAAAATAATCATCGCTTCGGTTACGTTTTTTCATCATTGAATAAAATGCTTCTGCTGTTTTTAATAAAACATTTCCTGTAAACCCTTCACAAACCACAACATCAGCTTTATCTTCAAAAACTTCAGAACCCTCAATATTTCCAATAAAATTAAAGTCCTTTGTGCCTTTCATCATTGCATGAGCAGCTTGAGTAACAAGATTTCCTTTTTCAGGTTCTTCGCCAATATTTAGTAACCCAACTTTTGGATTTTCTATTTTATAAACTTCTTTAGCATAAATAGATCCTAAAATTGCAAACTGATATAATACATCAGGCTTGCAGTCTGCATTAGTGCCAACATCTAAAATAATACCAAAACCTCCGTTTGTTTTTGGTAAAACAGAGGTGATACAAGGGCGAATAACTCCGGGCACTGCTTTTACTGAAAACATTGAACCAACTAACATAGCACCAGTATTACCTGCACTAGCAAAACATTGGATTGTGTTTTCTTTTAATAATTTAAACCCAACAGAAATACTACTTTGTGGTTTTTGTGCTAGTGCTTTTGTAGGATGTTCGCCCATTTCAATAACTTCGGTGGTATGAACAAACTCAAACATTTCTTCAGATATTCCCTTTTCTTTAAGGTAACTTTTTGCTGTTTCACTATCGCCAATTAACACCATTTTTACATTTGATGGTAAAAAATCTAATGCCATTATTGCACCGTCTAAACAGTTTTTTGGAGCGAAATCGCCCCCCATTATGTCTAATCCAATCTTCATAATTTTTATAACAAATTCAACCTACTAAAAAAAGAATTTTTAAGTGATATTGCAATTAATAGAAGGCAAAGTTATTAACCTTAATCACAATAAAGTAACTAAGTTGGATTGATTTATCTTTTTTGAGCCAAAGGACTAATAGTCAATGACTTATTTATTAAAAATAATAGTAACTATTAGCTTTCTAATTAAGAAATGAGTGTATTTTTACATTATGACAATAGAGGAAATAGAGAATGAAATTATTGAAGAGTTCGAATTATTTGGTGATGATTGGGAAGGGAAATATGAACATTTAATAGAATTAGGGAAGCATTTACCTAAAATTAAAGACGAATTTAAAACCGAAGAAAGACTCATAAAGGGCTGTCAAAGTAGAGTGTGGCTTCATTCCGAAAAAAGTGAAAATAAAATTATCTTCACCGCAGATAGTGATGCAATAATTACAAAGGGAATGGTAGCTCTTATGGTAAGAGTTTTATCTAATCAGCAACCAATTGATATTGTGAATGCCGAATTAAACTTTATTAATAAAATTGGATTAACCGAACATTTATCTCCAACAAGAGCAAATGGTTTAGTTAGTATGATTAAACAAATGAAATTAGACGCTAGAGCTTTTTTGTAAAACCAATTTAAAAATAACAATTATGTTTAAAAGAATTTTATTTTTTATTTTTATTTCAATCGACGTATTAACTTATGCTCAAACAAATTACACGCAAACAATAAGAGGGCAAGTTACTGATAAAATTACATCGGCAGGTTTACCAGGTGTAATCGTTCGTTTAAAAAACGATTCTTCAAAAACAAAAGTTACAATTACAGACGAAAAAGGAAATTTTAAATTAGAAGGAATAAAAGTAGGGCGTAGGAGTTTTATTGTGAGTTTATTTGGATATAATACAATTCCATTAACTGATATTATTGTAACTTCTGGTAAAGAAGTTTTTTTAAATATTGAGCTTGAAGAATCTCTCATACAGACGGATGAAGTAATTATTAGCGCTGAAGAAAAAAAAGATTTAGTAACCGATATGCAATCTGTAAATGTTAAAACATTTAGCATTGAAGAAACCGAACGCTATCCTGGCGCTCGACAAGATCCTGCTCGTATGGCATCCAATTTCGCTGGTGTACAAGGTACTAATGATAGTAGAAATGATATTGTTGTTAGAGGAAATTCACCTTCTGGTTTGTTATGGCGTTTAGAAGAAATTGATATTCCAAATCCAAATCATTTTGCAGTTGCTGGTTCTGCTGGTGGCCCAACGGCCATTATAAATAATAAATATTTAGCAAATTCAGAATTTTTCACAGGCGCCTTTCCTGCAAATTATGGAAATGCTTTAGGTGGTGTTTTTGATTTGAAAATGCGTAATGGAAATAATCAAAAACATGAGCGAACGTTTCAGTTTGGATTACTAGGAACAGAATTATCTTTAGAAGGTCCTATTAACAAACAAAAAGGAAGTAGTTATTTTGTAAATTATCGCTATTCTACTTTAAATCTTTTATCGTTTTTAAATATTAAACTTGGAACAAGTGCAGTTCCTCAATATCAAGATGGCGCCTTTCGATTTAATTTTCCAACAAAAAAAGCTGGTATATTTTCATTAAGTGCAATTGGTGGTGCAAGTACAATAAAAATTATTTTAAGTAAGCAATATGAAAGACCAAAAGAATTATATGGTGACTTAAACAGAGATCAATATTTTGCTTCTCAAATGGGAGTTGGTATTTTAAATCATAGCTATTCATTAAATAGTAGAACTTTAATGAAGACTTCCTTAGCTTATAGCGGACAAGGTTTAAATGTGAGTCACTATTTAGTTTTGAGAGACGATAATTTTAAACCTAATGATACGCTACCAAAAATTTTAGGATATAATTTTTATGAAGGAAAAACAACCATTGCATGGTATATTAAACATAAAATAAATCCTAAAAATAGTTTAAAAGTTGGCTTTTTTGCAAATGCGTTTAACGTAAATTTTTATGATCAGGTTAAAATTAATTCTAGTTACGATACGGTTGCAAATTACATAAATGAAAAGCCTTTTAAAACACGTGTAAACGCTCAAGCTAGTTTTTATCTATTTCAACCTTACATTGCTTATGTGCATAAGTTTAATGAAAAATGGAGCACTAATTTAGGTGTGTTTGCACAGTATCTTTCATTGAGTAATCATTATGTTGTAGAGCCTCGTGCTAGTTTAAAATATCAATTTAAACCAAATCAAAATATTAGTTTGGCTTATGGCATGCATAGTCAAATGCAAGCAACTTATATTTATTTTGCATCACCTGATAGTTTAGTTAGGGATGGGAAAACGTTTGGTAATACCTCACAAGTTTTGGATAACAAAAATTTAGATTTCACAAAAAGTCAGCATGCTGTTTTAGGTTACGATTACCAAATTTCAAAAACCATTCGAACAAAAATTGAAGCTTATTATCAATATCTTTGGAATGTGCCTGTTTACGCTGTTCCATCTGGAGTTTCATTATTAAACAGAGGAGCAAGTTTTAATCGGTTTTTCCCAATTTATACGATGGAAAATAAGGGAACGGGTTATAACTATGGTTTAGAACTTACCTTTGAAAAACTATTTAGTAAGCATTACTTTTTTTTATATTCAGCTAGTTTGTTTGATAGCAAATTTACTGCTAGTAACGGTAAAACATTTAATACTGATTTCAATGGTAAATACATGATGAATGTATTAGCTGGTTTGGATTATGAAGTAGGTAAATCGAAAAAAAATTCAATTAATATTTCTACCAAATTTACTTATGGCGGTGGTAAAAGATATTCGCCTGTAAATGTGGTTGCAAGTAATGCTATTATGGATGTAGTAGCAGATAATGATAAAGTAAATACCTTGCAGTTTAATCCTTACAACCGGTTAGATTTAAGAATTGCATATAAAATAAATGCAAAAAAAGCGTCATATGAAATTGCCTTAGATTTAGTTAACTTAATGAATACAAAAAATGTATTGGCTTTAAGTTACGCGCCAGATCCTGCAAATTTAAACGCGGATCCACTTATTAAAAATTATCAATTAGGTTTTTTACCTCTATTTTATGTAAAGGTAGATTTTTAAAATATTTATAAATACCATAATTGATATTTATAAATATTTTATATAAAAATAAGAGAAGTTTATTTTTTAGTTGTGTCAACTACTGCCGGTGTTAAAGCTCCAGACATTACTTCATTCAAAGGGCCGTCAATTGTTCTGGCAATTGAATCAGAAACACGTTTAGCATTTTCATGCATTTTAACTCTATCTTCTGCCGCAGGCTTGCAAGCAATTAAACTTACTAATAATGTAGTTATTGTTAAAATTGAAAATGTACGTGTCATAATTTTTTTGTTGATTGCATAAAAGTAAAAATTTTTACTTAATAAAAGTAAAAATCGTTTATTTTTAATTAATAAAGAATTAAAGTTAGAGCTTTAGGGTAATTGTTTGTGTGAATTGTAAAAACAAAAAGCTCGCACATTAAATGTACGAGCTTTTCTTAACTAACTAAACACAAATTCTTAGTGCTTAACTTCTGCTTCAACAGCAGTAGTTGCAGTTGCAGCAGCGTCTACAGCAACATCAGTAGTAGTAGCAGCAGCATCAGTAACAGCAGCTTCTAAACCAGCAGTAACCATTGCAGAAATAGAATCAGCGTCATGTTGTAATTTTGCTTCTGCTTTTGCTTTGTCTTCAGCTGAAGGTCCACAAGCTACGAAAGATGTAGCTACGATAGCTACTGCGATAATTGAAAATAATTTTGTCATTTTTTTAAGTTTTAAAATTGTTTGTTTTTGTTATTTGAACATTTATACCAAATCTTAAAAATGGTAACCCATATTTATTTAAATAAATTAAATTAAAATTTAACTTATTGTAAATCAGGTATTTAAATTTTTATAATAATTTGATAAATGCATAAAAAAAGTTCGATATAACATACCGAACTTATTTTTAATGATTTATTTAGTTTACTTAGAATCCAAATTTACCTCTATGGTCTTCTATGTTTGCTTTTTCTTTTAAAGCATCATATAATTCTCCATCAACTCGGTATGAATTTGCTTGTTCTATTTCCTTTTGTTTAGCTTTAAAATCTTTTGGTAATGGAGCTTCATTAACAGAAGCTACAGCAACCATAAATACACCATTATCACCTTTTGTGGGTTTTGATATTGAGCCAGCCTTTATAGCGCTTGCAGCGCCAATTAAGGCGTCTTCTCTGCCCATACTTGCAACATTATAAGAAGCAAAATTTAATCCATCAGCTTGTTCAGCAACTAATCCCATTTTAGAAGCAATATCTTGAGTAGATTTTGATGCACCTGCTTTAGTTTTAAATTCTGTAATAAACATTTCAGCCTTTTTATCTCTAATAGTTCTTGCTGTTACATCGTCTTTAACTTCTTCTAAAGGAGGAATTCCTTTTTCCTTAACGCCAACAATGTTTGCTACAACAAAACGATCTTTAAATTCAATTGCGTCAGATACATCGCCTTTTTTAGATTTATAAATCCATTGTACTAATATTTTTGCATCATCCAAACCGCCAGCAAATTGCTTATCGTTTTCTTTAATGTTTTCTAAAATACGTTTATTTAATTTTCCTACTTCAACGGATTTATTGAACGCTTCAGTTGTTTTATTTTGTCCAGCAAAATCACTTGCTTTTTTATAATATTCCTGAGTAGTTTCAGCACTTGGAGCAATTAATTTTGAAATTTGTGCAACTTGGTAAGAGTTATGACGTGTTTTTGAAACATTTAATACCTCTATAATGTGATAACCAA
>Ga0114977_10001584_pt1 | contig 14946 bp, 9 predicted proteins | sample S_130805_MF_Meta_FD_87026 | JGI IMG/M metagenome (GOLD analysis project Ga0114977, IMG submission 87026) | Freshwater microbial communities from Lake Simoncouche, Canada to study carbon cycling - S_130805_MF_MetaG | ecosystem: Environmental > Aquatic > Freshwater > Lake | place: Lake...
AGACATAGTGGTGGAACTTGGTGCTCGAGAGGGTGAAGAGAGCATAGGCGACGCCGAACCAGACGAGGAGCATCCAGCGGGCCCGCTGCTGATCGCGTTGCTCGTTGTCGGGCTCGGGCGAGAGGGTGCGGGCGATCATGGCCGGCACGAAGGAGCCCCAAGGAAAGAGGCCGTAGCCGAGCCACTTGATGAAGTGCTCGAAGGAGCCGGTGTCGATCTGGTGGACGCCCTCGGAGAGCCGCTTGAAGTGGTCGTGGATGATGAAGCGGTCCCAGAAGGAGCCGCCGATGCCGCCGTGACGGGCAAACATCGCCCCGTACCAAGGGAAGCCGACAAAGAGTGCGACGAGGATGCCGCGGGGGATCTCGGCGCGCATGAGGAAGGACCAGTCGCGGGAGACGGCGAGGTAGCCGGCGATGATGACGCCCGGCAGCGCGAAGCCGAGGATGCCCTTGGCCATCGTGGCGAGCCCGACGAAGGCGTAGAAGAGGAAGAGGTAGAGTTGGCCGCGGGTGCGGGTGCTGCTGCGCACAACGGTGAAGTAGACCACCGCCATCATCAACAGGTAGAGCAGGAGCTGGGTGGGGCCCCAGGCAAAGGCCTTCTCGACGACGTTGAAGGCCGGGTTGGTTGACCAGGCTGTCTGCCGCATGGTGATGGTGTGCAGCTGGGGGATCATCAGCGCCGCGACACTGACGAGGAAGATGTTCCAGGTGAGGCGGTCGATGGGCTCGTTGCGGTCGCGTCCGAAGGCGCCCAGCATGAGGCCGCACATGGCCACGGTCATGAGGCCGACGAAGGGCATGTCGGTCTGCGCCTGGCGGCCGAGCATGGCGTAGAAGGGGCTGGTCATGAGGGCGATGGCCATGAGGACGCCAACGCGGCGGCTCCAGATGCGGGCACCCATGAAGTAGGTGGAGACCACGCCGGAGATGGCAATGAGGGCCGTGCCGATGCGGATGGCGAAGTCGGAGAAGCCGAAGAGTTCGGTTCCGACGCCCATCATCCAGAGCAGGAGGACCGGCTTGGAGAAGAAGAACTCTCCTTCCGGGTTCTTGCCGGGGATGGACCAGTGGGAGCCCCACCAGGGGGAGATCCAGTCGCCCCGCTCGACCATCTGTCGGCCAACCTCGCCGTAGTGGACCTCCCAGGGGTCCCAGAGGCCGAAGCTGCCGAGGCCGGGGATGAAGAGGAGAATGGCGGCCGCGAGCACGGCAAGGCCGATCTTCCAGTCTGCGAGCGCGCTGGAGGAGGTGGCTGCGAGGAGGCGGCCACCGGGCGTGGGGCTGGCCGACGGCCCGCTCGGCAGGAGTGGCGCCGCGCTGGCTGGGCCAGCCTCCGCGGTCTCGTCCGACTGCGCTACGGTGGACTCGTTGTCGTCGGTCGGCGCGGGTTCGATCTGCGGCTCGTCGGGCAAAGCAGGTTCGTCGGGCGAAATGGGCTCGTTCTCGTCGGTCATTCCACTGCTCTGGGCGGCAAACAGGGGTGCAAACGAAGCGGCACCGCGCGCTAGGCGCGACTAGGCGACCCACCCCGTCAATGCAAGGCGGGGCTCCGCGGCACAAATCATCCACGCAGCCGACAATAGCGCGTGGGCCACGCCAAAGTGGTGGCCTTCGCTTGCCTCTCATCGGCGGTAGCGTGTATCAACTTCGGCCTGCGCCGAAGCGAGAGCCGCCGACTGGTGACTCCTGATTGGGCAGGTTGGATTCTGTCACGGTACGGCAAAGTGCCCGCGAGAGGCTCGTCAGCGCATGATTCTACTGATTGATTCTGATGAGCGTTCCCGCCGGCTTACCGAACTGAGCCTCCGAAAGGCTGGTCACCCTGTGAGCGGCGTCGCGAGCCTGGCCGAGGCCGGCACCGCGCTCCGTTCCGCTGCGCTCTCCCTTATCCTGACCGAGGCCCGGCTCTCGGATGGTTCGGCTCTCACCCTCCTTGCCCAGATCAAGGCGGAGGGACGCAACCTCCCCGTCATCGTCGTCTCGGACGGCAGCGATGCCAGCCTTCCTGCCGCGGCGCAGGCCGCCGGCGCAGCCGATGTGGTGGCGCGTCCGCTCCAGATCCGCGAGCTCGTGGCCCGGATCACCGACATCCTCGCCCGCGCCGCCTCGCTCGGCGTCGCGACCCCGGGCGCGGAACTAACCGGCGATGTCGACGGTACCACGCTCATCGAGCTCCTTCAGACCATCGCCGGCGACCGGCAGACCGCCGTCCTCCGACTGCAGCATGGCGCGCTCTCTGGCACGCTCTACTTTGAGCAGGGTGAGCTGATCGACGCCACGGGCGACCGCACGCAGGGGCTCAGCGTCCTCCGCCGCATGATGACGTGGGAGAGCGGCAGCTACCGGCTCCGCGCCGCCGCCTCGACGGGTCGCACCCGTACCATCAACCACACGATGGACGAGCTCCTCAACGACGCGGTGGACTACGCTTCGGCTTGGGGCGCAGCGGCCGCGCAGGTGGGCGACCTTTCGCGCACCTACACCGTTGATTACCCCGCCTTCGTGGCCCAGCTCGGCCAGCTCCCGCCCGAGGCCAACACGCTTGTGCGTCTCTTTGACGGCATCCGCTCGCTCGAAGAGGTGGTGTCGCTCGCCGACACCGACGACCTCCTTGGCTGCCAGATTGTGGGAGTGCTGCTCCGTGCCGGCATCCTCGTTCCCTCCAAAGACACCTACCTCGGCGACGAGGATGGCTTTGACCGCATGCCCACGGGCCAGTTCAACCAGGTGACCTCGGCCGCGCAGCGCCCCGCCGGTCAGCTCGAGGCCTGGATCGATCGGGCAGCGACCGCTGCTCCGCTCGCTGACCCCGCGCTGCTGGCTCGCCAGGAGCAGGAGCGCATCGCCCGTGAGCAGGAGGTTGCCCGCATGGCGACCGAGCGGCAGCGCGCCATCGAAGAGCAGCGTCGCGCCCATGCAGCCGAGCTGCAGGCGCTTGCAGAGGAGCAGGAGCGGCTCGAGCTCGAGCGTGGCATGCACGAGGAGCTCGCCCAGTCGGAGGCCGAGCTGATCCTGAGCGAGGCAGAGGCCCGCGTGAAGGAGCTCCGCGCTACTGCCGAACGCCGCACGACTGAACTTGCCGTGCGCGAGCAGGAGCTCCGCCACCGGCGCGACTCCATTACCGGCTCGCTTAGCTCGCTCTCGGGCGACCAGCCCGCCTTCGTCGCCCCAACCGGCAGCTCGATGGCTGCAACGATCTCCCCGGTGGCCGCCGAGGCGCGTCGCCGTGAGATGGAGGCGATGCGGCAGGAGTCGACCGCGACGCCGATCGCGCCGGTCTGGTTCCCGCCTGCTGCGCCCCCCGCGGTGGCGCCAGATGCACGCTTCGAAGCCGGCACTGCCTCGGGCGCGCGCCAGCTCTCCGAAGAGTCCATTGTCCGGGCCTCCGGCTCCATCCCCGCGGTGGCGGAGACCGGGCCGCGCGAGCTCGATCTCGCCTCCGTCGTCGCCGGCACGCAGTCTGCGCCGCTCACCGGCCTTGCAGACCACGAGGAGGTCTTCTTCACGGGCGCCCATGCGGCCATCGAAGAGCACCACGAGCTCGACGAGATGTATGGCTCGAACGAGAAGGAGCCATCGGCGGTTCGCTGGACCTGGATCATCCTGGGCATTCTGGTGCTGGTGGTTATCGCTGCTGTCCTCAATGTGGGCAGTGAGCCCGAGCCTGCCCCGGCACCGCCCTCGGCTCCCGCCAAGGCAGCTCCTGCAGGACCGACGGCCGAAGAGCTGGCGAAGAAGGCCGCCGCAGAGGCCTTCGACAAGGCCAAGATTGCCGGCAACGATGTGGGCATTGCTGTGGCCAATAACGCCACCGACCTCACCGAAGCCTGGGCCAGCGACAAGACCAAGCAGCTTCCCTCGGTGGCCAAGGCCGCGACCAAGTCGACGACCAAGTCTGCGCCGCGGTCGACTCCCACGCCGTCGCCCGCTGTTGTCGCGCCGGTAGCCAAGGGCAAGGGCGACAAGTGCGCCACCAGCTTTGCCGCCAAGAAGTACAAAGATGCCGTCGCCAACTGCAGTGCAGCCATTGAGGCCGACCCCCAGGACTCCGACGCCCTCACCTACCTCGGCCAGGCCTACTACGAGATGGGCGAGGCGAACTCGGCAACCGGGCCGCTCGAGCGGGCGCTCCGCATCAACCGCCGCAACACCAACGCCCTGCTCACGCTCGGCGCGGCACGGCAGGAGTCGGGCAACAACGCCGGCGCCCGCGAGGCCTACGAGCGCTACCTCGAGCTCAACCCCAACAGCCGCCGCGCCGGCGAGATCCGCACCATCCTGCAGGGTCTCTAGGCCAACATGACCGCGGCTCACCCACCCGAGCGGGGCGGGCCGCTGCTGCTCGCCATCGAGTCGAGCTGCGACGAGACCGCCGCCGCCGTCCTCGACGGCACGAGGAGCCTGCTCTCCTCGGCGGTGGACTCGCAGGTCGCGCTCCATGCGCTCTATGGCGGCGTGGTCCCCGAGCTTGCCTCGCGCAGCCATGCGCTGGCCATCACCCGGGTGGTGCAGCAGGCGCTCGACGAGGCCGGGGTCAGGCTGGCCGACATCTCCGCCATGGCGGTCACCGAAGGGCCCGGCCTGGTCGGGAGCCTCCTCGTCGGCATCGAGTTCGCAAAGGGGCTGGCGCTCGCCCGCAACCTGCCGATGGTGGGCGTGCACCACCTCGAAGGCCACCTCTTCGCCCCCTTCCTGCAGGTGGCCGAGGGCTTCGATGAGCCGGCCTTTCCCTGCGTCGCGCTCATCGTCTCGGGCGGCCACACCAGCCTCTATCATTGCGAGGGGCCGGGCTCCTACCGGCTGCTCGGTCGTACGCTCGACGATGCCGCCGGCGAGGCCTACGACAAGGTCGCCAAGATGGCCGGTCTGGGCTACCCGGGAGGCCCGATCGTTGACCGCATGGCGGCGCTCGGCGACCCCAAGGCCTTCGACTTTCCGCGGCCCATGTGGCGCAAGGGCAACCTCGACTTCTCCTTCTCCGGCATCAAGACGGCGGTCTCGCACGCGGTCCGCACCATCGACGTGACCGACGAGATAGCCCTCTGCGGACTCCTCGCCTCCTTCCAGGCCTCGGCCTGCGATGTGCTGGCGGGCAAAGCCTTCCTCGCCTGTCAGGCTGCCGGCGTCCGCCAGCTCATCGTGACGGGTGGCGTGGCCTGCAACGCCGAGCTCCGGCGGAGGTTGCAGCGGCTGCGGACCGAGAAGGGGTTGCGGGTCTCCATTCCGCCGCCGGCGCTCTGTACCGACAACGCCGCGATGATTGGCGCGGCCGGCTACGCTCGGGCCTGGGCGCGGGTGCAGGCCGGCGAGGGCTTCACCTCGGGCAGCCTCAACGCCCGCTCTACCTGGCCGCTCGCACCGCTGCCGGCGACCGTGGAACATCGCACAAAGGTGCGCGGGGCCTGACCCAAGGTTGCCACCGCCGCGAACGCCGTGCTAGAACATGTTTCAGTTTCCCGCTGAAGGGCCGTTCTACGAGGTTCCCATGTCTGCCACTGTCGTCACCGCCTATGTCCGTCCTCAGCGTGAGTACCAGGTTATTGCCTGCATCAAGGCGCTCCCCGGCCTGCTCGGCTGGATGAAGTTCGACGGCACCGTCAACGACCACGCCGACCGCATGATCCGGTTCGAGTTCGTGCTGGGCGAGGGCTCCGACCCTGCCAAGGCGACCGAGCTGCTCGGCCGCGCTGCGACCTCCAAGACCATCGACCACGCGGTCATCTTCACGGCCCCCGTCTCGGGCGGCCGCGTCGACTTCACCTTCTGAGCCGCTCCCGGGCCAGCGCCCGGAGCTCCTGCTTGAGCACCTTGCCGCTGGCGTTGCGCGGCAGTTCGCTCTCGATCCAGACGACCCGCGGCACCTTGTAGTTGGCCATCTGCTCCTTCGCCCAGGCGAGCAGCTCGGCTGGCGTGGCGGGTGCGCGGAGGACGACGAAGGCGGCGCCCACCTCGCCGAGCCGCTCGTCGTCGATGCCGATGACCGCGGCCTGGGCAATGCTCGGGTGGAGCAGCAGCAGCCGCTCGACCTCGGCAGGGTAGGCGTTGAAGCCGCCGACGATGAACATGTCTTTCATGCGGTCGGTGATGGTGAGGTTGCCCGCCGCGTCGGCGATGGCGATGTCGCCCGTCTTGAGCCAGCCGCCGTCGGCGAAGGCCTCTGCGGTGGCGGCCTCGTCTTCGAAGTAGCCGGGCATCACATTGTAGCCGCGCACCCAGACCTCGCCGGGCTGGCCGGGCAGCAGGTCGTTGCCGGCCTCGCCCACGATGCGGACCTCGACGCCGGGGATGGCGCGACCCGAGCTGTTGGCGATGACCTCGTCGCTGTCGTCGCGGCGGCACATGCTGACCACGCCCGTCGTCTCGGTGAGGCCGTAGGCGGTGAGGACGGTCTCGAAGCCCAGCTCGTTGCGCATGGCGTGGACCAGCTCGACGGGGACGGCGGCGGCACCGGTAACGGCGAGGCGGAGCGAGGAGGTCTTCCAGGTGGCCCGGTCGGGGTGGGCGAGGAGCATCTGGTAGAGGGCTGGCGGGCCAGGCATGACCGAGATGGCGTGGCGGTCGATGGCGACGGCTGCGGCTTCGACATCGAAGACGGCGAGCGGGTAGATGGTGGCACCGCGGAGGAGGCAGGCGACCCAGCCGGCCTTGAAGCCGAAGGTGTGGAAGAAGGGGGGCACAACGAGGTAGCGGTCCTCTTCGCGGAGGCCGACGACGCTGGCCCAGGTCTCGAAGACGCGGAGGGTCTGGCTGTGGGTGCAGAGCACGCCTTTGGGCCTGCCTGTGGTGCCGGAGGTGAAGAGGATGTCGGAGAGGTCGCTGCCGGAGAGCGCCTCGTATCTCGCCTGTAGCGCTTCTGGGCTGCAGCCTGCAGCGCGGGTGCGGAAGCTGGCCCAGGACTCCACGCGGCCGGCGACGGCTGTGTCGTCGAAGGAGACGATGCGGCGCAGGTGGGGGAGCGAGGCGGCGTTCAGCATCGCAGGGTAGTCGGCGCCGAGGAAGCCGGCGGAGACGAAGGCGTGCGAGGCACGGGAGGTCTCGGCGATGTAGGCGGCCTCGGCCTGCTTGAAGCGGGTGTTGAGCGGGATGACCGCGCCGCCCGCGAGCTGGACGCCGAGCGCGGCGACCATCCATTCGTGGCGGTTCTGGGCCCAGATGAGGGCGCGGTCTCCGTGGCCGAAGCCGTCGACGATGAGGGCAGCAGCAACCTCAACGGTGGCAGCCCAGAGCTCGGCACGGGTGAGGACCAGGTCATCTTCGACGAAGAGCGGGGCGTCCGGAGCAGCGGCGGCGAGGCGTGCGAGCAGGTGGGGGACGACGACGGCCGACGCGGGCGGGGAGAGGTGGCGGTGCATGGCAGGGCTCGCGGCAGGTCGCAGGACAGGTGCTCCCTTGCGGGAGGATTGAAACATGTTCTAGCGTAGGACGGCAGGTGGTGTCACCCAAACCGGCAGGGAACGCGATGCACTTTGGCTTGAACGATGATCAGCAGTCGATTTGCACGAGCGTGCGCCGTTTTCTTGTCCGGTCGGGCGAGCTGAAAGCCGCGGAGGCCTGCTACGAAGAGGGCACGGGCGCGGCGATTTGGGCAGGTCTTTCGACGGAGCTTGGGCTTGGCGGGCTGCTGGTCGGCGAGGAGTTTGGCGGCATGGGGCTCGACCTCGTGACGCTCTCGTCGGTGATGGAGGAGCTGGGCCGCGTGGTCGCGCCCGGTCCGCTGCTTGCGACGGCGCTGGGTGCGATGGCGCTTGGCGAAGGGCCGAAGTCTGCTGCTGCCGCGGCCTGGTTGCCGCAGATTGCAGAGGGCTCTGTTGCAGCGGCGCTGGCCTACGAGCCTGACGGTCGCGCCGGGCTCCGCTGGTGGCTGGAAGAGGGGCGCATTCGGCTCGAGGGCCGTGCCGGTCAGGTCATCGAGGGCGCCGCGGCTGGTCTGCTGGTGGTGGCTGCGCGGGGCGATGCGGGGACGCTGCTGGTCGCGCTGACGCCCGACCACGAGGGCGTAGAGGTCGTGAACCGTCCAACGATGGATCGGACCCGCAACCTGGCCATGTTGGAGGTCAACACCTCGGTGACCGAAGAGGCCGTGATCGTTAGCGCGGAGGTCGGTGCTGCGGCGCTTGCTCGGGTGCTGCAGCGTGGCTCGATTCTGCTGGCTGCGGAGGCGCTCGGCGGCGCGCAGCGCTGCATGGATATCAGCGTGGAGTATGCGAAGGTGCGGGTGCAGTTCGGCCGGCCGATCGGCTCCTTCCAGTCCATCGCGCACAAGTGTGCCGACATGCTGGTGAAGGTGGAGTCGGCCCGGTCGGCGGTGCTCTATGCGGCCTGGGCGGCAGATAGCGGTGGAGACGACCTGCTGTCGGTGTCGAGCCTGGCGAAGTCCTACGGGGCAGAGGCCTACTATCGGGTGGCCGGTTCGATGATCCAGGTGATGGGCGGCATCGGCTTCACCTGGGAGCATGAGGCCCACCTGCACTTCAAGCGGGCGCGGGCCAGCCAGCAGCTGCTTGGGTCGACGGAGCATCACCGCGAGCAGCTCGCCGCGATGCTTCTCGACGAGGCGTAGCGGTAGGAGCCTGAGGCACCGCCGCCGGCGTTACGAGGGCGGTAGGGGTCGGCCTCAGCGAAGAGGCTGCAACCGGTTCTAGCGGCAGTAGCCGTAGCAGACCGAGCACATGGGGCAGCTCGGGTCGGGCAGGCACTCGGTCGCGGCGGAGCAGAGGGTTCCGCGTTCACAGTCGGCATCGGAGTAGCAGCCGACAAGGTCGGGCGGCGCCATGCTGCACTCGCCCTCGTAGTCCACGGCGGTGTGCGCGGAGCGGGCGTTGCATGCGTTGCTGTAGGTCACGCCGTCGACGCCGCAGACAGGTGCGTAGATGAAGGAGCAGAAGTTGTAATCGCAGGTGCCCGCTTCGCAGACGAGGTCGATGGCGCACTCGGTGTCGACGGCGCAGGGGTCGCCAAGTTCGCCGGGCGCGATGCACTCGCCGTCGTAGGCAACCGTGGCGTGGGCGGCCCGTGCCTCGCAGCTGTTTCCATAGCTGACGCCGTTGGTGCCGCAGACGGGAAGGTAGATGCCTGGGCAGATGCCCATGGAGCAGCTGCCAGCCTCGCAGATGAGGCCAATGTTGCACTCGTTGTCGGTGGTGCAGGGGTCGCCTTCCACGCCGCCGCCACCGGTGATGCATTCACCATCGTAGGCGACGGGGATGCCGCGGCATTCGGCGTCGGGCACGCCGCAGCCGTAGGTGAGGCCATCGGTTCCGCAGACCGGGTCGTAGATGAAGCAGTCGACCGCACACATGGGGCGGCAGAAGTGGCCGGCGACGTCGCAGACGAGGCCGCCGGTGCAGTCGGCGTTGCTGGCGCAGTCGCCCGTGTTGGGAACGCAGGTGCCGCCGCCGCAGTCTTCGGTGCAGAGCCAGCTACCCGTGGTCGCGTCGCAGGAGCAGGACGAGGGGGAGCAGCCGATGGTGGTGTCGCAGGTCTCGCCGAAGCTGCAGCCGGTGGTGGAGCAGCCGGCCGGAGAGGGGCCGCAGGCGCCGGCCGTCTCGCAGGCGGCGAGGCCGGTCGCTGGGTCGATGATGCAGGCGAGGCCGAGCGCGCAGTCGGCGTCGGTGAAGCACTCGGAGACCGGAGGAGCGCAGCTACAGCCGCCGCAGTGCGGGAGGAGGGAGGGAGCCGAGCCGTCGGGGCAGGCAAGGCAGTCGATGGGGGGACAGATCGAGCAGACACCGCCCTCGCAACGCTCCACGACGGCGCAGTCGGCGTCTGTGGTGCAGGCTGCGGTCGGGCATTCGCCAATCTGCGCAACGGCGACGCCGGCCGCCGCAGCGAAGCAGTCGTTGCTGTAGGTGATGCCATCCATGCCGCAGACGGGCGCGGAGATATCGGGGCAGCCGGTCGATGTGTCTCCGGAGCCTGAACCCGTGTCACCCGAGCCTGCGCCTGTGTCGGCATCGGTGTCAGGAGCGGTGTCGGCGGTGGAGGTGTCTTCCGAGACATCACCCGAGCCCGAGCCGGTGTCTGTGCCCGTGTCGGCGGCGCCACCACCCTCGTTCCGAGTGAGTTCGTCTGTGCCGCAGGCGGCGAGCGCGACCAGCGCGAGTGAGGCGAGCGTCAGTTTCTTGAGGTACATGGCAGTTCTCCGTTGCGGAGTGAGGTTAGGTCGGGGCGTTGCGCTCCGCGCGCGTCGCCGGCTGCCAACGATGCAACGGCTATGCCACAGATGGGCGTGGCGGTCATCTTTTCGGACTTGTGGCGTATTGCCCAGCGTGGTGACTGCGGCGAAGATGGCGGCATGGATGCCACCACTCAGCCTACCGCGACCCGATCGCCCGCGCAGTCGTCTGCGCTCGGCTCTATCTGGCTGCGTCGACTGAGCTCCTTCTGGCTGCTCGATCTGCTGGCGCTCTCCACCTTTGTCTGGCTGACGCCGCGCCTGATCGAGCACTTTGGCCGTGCCGAGTTCGGTATGCTGGCAGTGGCGCAGTCGCTGGTGGGCTATCTGGGGCTGGTTGATCTGGGGCTCCGTCCCTCGCTGTCGCGCATGGTGACGGCCCGACGGGCGTTGGGCGAAGAGGCCGAGGTGCACCGGCTACTCTCCACTGCCTTCGCCTGGCTGGCGCCTGCGGCGCTGCTGGTGGGTTGCGTTGCCTGGTGGGCTGCTGGGCAGACGGTCTGGCTCGGGCCTGCGCTCGGCCTCTCTGAGGAGTCGGCGACGCGGGTGGCTCCCTTCCTCGGCCTCAAGGGGTCGGAGCTGGCGGTGGAGCTCCTGCTGTCGCCGCTGCTGGCAGCCAACGCTGCTGGTGGGAGGCTGGCGCAGGTTAACCTGCTCCGCGCCGGCCATCGTCTGGTGGGCATGGCAGCGGGCATCGCGACGGTGGTCTACGCGCTGCCGATGACCACGCTGGCGCTCGCCTCGCTCGGTGCCACGGCGGCCTCTGCGGTGGCACACCTCTGGATGGTGCGCCGCGATCTGCCGGGCTTCTTCCCGCGGCCATCGCAGCTCGATCGTGCCCATGCCCGCGAGCTGCTGGGGCTAGCCTCGCAGACCACGCTGGGCTCCATGGTGATGCTGGTGGCCTTTCGCTCCGACGCACTGGTCATTGCCGGCACGCTGGGCACGGCGGCGGTGGCGCTCTACGCGCCGCTCTTTCAGTGGGCCGAGACGGCGATGCGGTGGACGGCACGGATTGGCGCCGCGGTGGTTCCGGAGTTCACGGCCCATGTGGTGCGGCAGGAGTCTGGGCCTGCTGCCGGCCTCTACGGCGCGATGCTAGAGCGGAGCCTGCTGATTGCGCTGCTGGGCGCGATCCCGGTTGCCGCGGTGGGCGAGCTGGCGGCGACGCGCTGGCTCGGAATGGAGGTTCCGCTGGCGCTCACTGTCATGCTCGCGCTCTTGCTGGTGGTTCACATGCCGGTGAGCGTCTCGGCCCGCTACCAGCTGGCGCAGGGGCGGCTCTGGTCTGCGACGATGGTCTCGGTGGCGAGCGGTCTGCTGAACCTGGGGCTGAGCCTGATTCTGGTGAGGCCGTTCGGCCTCGCGGGAGTGGCGGCGGGCACGGTGATCTCGCAGGCGGTGACGGTGATGCCGCATCACACGCTGGCGGCGATGCGCGGGTTGGGGCTGACGGCGCGCGGCTTCTTACTGCCGATGCTGACGCGGGTGTTGCTGGCATCGATGCCGATGGTGTTGGTGGCTGGGTGCTGGCGCTGGAGCTGGCTCCGGTTTGGCGACGCGGCCATTGTGGCGGGTGCGCTGGCCACTGGCGCGACGGGTCTCGGACTGGTCTGGCTGATGGCGCGGAGGCGTCGCTGATGCGGAGCTTTCTCTACCTCACGCCGCGGTTCGCGCCGGCGGCGACGGTGGGCGCGCTCCGGGCTGTGAAGTTCTGTCGCCATCTCCCCGCTCAGGGGTGGCGCCCGGTGGTGCTCTGCGACATGGAGGCGGCGCGGGGTTTCGACCCATCGCTCGAGGCGCTCCTGCCCACCGACCTCTATGTGGAGGTCGGCTGGCGTGCCGAGAGCGCCGCGGCGCTGGCGGCCCTGCGTGGTGGCCTGCGGATTCCGCTCGATGCCGATACCCGCGGACCCCTGCGGCGTGCGCTGGCAGACCGCATTCGGGCAACGGCTCCTGCCCTCATCGATGGTCCGCGCGCGCTGCTGCAGGAGCTGAAACTGCCGCTCTCCGCAGTGGAGCTCCGCCGGATCCACCATGCCGTTGCGGCAGCGCGCCGGCTCGTGGTTCGGGAGCGATGTGAGGCGATCGTTGCGAGCGGGCCACCGTGGCAGGCGCTGGTCGTGGGTGCGCTGGTCGCGCGGCTGGAGCGGCTTCCGCTGCTGCTCGATTTCCGTGATCCGTGGTCGCTCTGCGAGCTCGACCGCGTGGAGCGGAGCTGGATGGAGCAGCAGAAGGCGCAGCTGCTCGAGCGCTGGTGTGTTGGGCAGGCCACCGCGCTGCTGCTCAACACCGATGCGGCGCGGGATGATTATGCGCGGGTCTACGGCGGCCGCGCCGGTCTGCGTATCGAGACGCTACGGAACCATGCGGAGGCCTGGCAGAGCGGGCCCGAGGTGGAGCGGAGTGGCCCCTTCCGGCTGGTCTGTCCGGGCCGTCTCCGTGACCGGGTGATGAGCCATGGACTGGTGCGGGCACTGGCTGCGCTGGCTTCCGAAGGCTGGGGCCCGGAGCAGCTGGTGCTCGAGGTGGCTGGCCCGCTGTCGCGACGGGCAGAGGATTCGTTCCGGGCTGCGGGTGTGCTCCGTTTCGTCCGGCTGGTGGACTGGATGCCGCAGGCGGAGGTGGCGGGCTGGTTGTCGCGAGCCGACCTCATGGTCGTCGTGACGCAGCCGACACCGCAGCGCATCCCGGCGAAGTTCTATGAGTGCATCGTCGCGCCGCGTCCGCTGCTTGTCTGTGGCGCAACGCCAGAGCTGGCGCGGCTGACGGCGGGCATGGAGGGTGTGGCGTTGTGTGACCGTGAAGACGCTGCGGCGATCGCTGCGGCGATTCGCGTCGGCCTGGCGGGGAGTCGAGAGCCGGTGGTGCGAGACACTTCGGGTTGTTCGAGCGAGCTGGCTACCGCGCGGCTGGCTGCGCTGCTCGATGCTGGCGCGCATCGCGGCGGTGTGGCGCCGCCGCCGTTCGAGGAGTAAGAGGCTCATGCCATTTCGCGAGCTCGCTTTGCCTCATTGCCTCTATCTCTCGTCGGCCTTTCCGCCGATCGCCCAGGCAGGTGGTCTGCGCGCCTTCAAGTTTGCCCGATATCTGCCTGATGCGGGTTGGCGGGTGACGGTGCTCTGTGCGCCTCTGCCTGCGGGCACGAGTGACGACGGGTTGCCCGCCCGGTTGCCCGACGAGGTTCGGGTGGTTCGGCGGTGGGGCCTCCCCAACGATCCGCTCGTGGACGAGCGGAGCGGGTCGGGACTCATCGATGCGTCGGGTGCTACCTCGTCTGCACTTAGCGGTCGCATCGCTTCGTTTCGTCGTCAGCATCTGCCGCCCGATTTTCTGCCGCTCGGTCGGCGTGAGATCCCCCGCGCGTGGCACGGTGTCGCAGCAGCAGAGGAGCTGATTGCGGCAGACCGGCCCGATGTGATCTTGGCGAGCATTGACCCGGAGGCGACGATGGTCGCGGCGGCGCGGCTCTCGCGGCGTCATGGGATTCCGCTGGTCCTCGACCTCCGTGATCCGTGGGCAACCTGTGACCTGCGCCGTCCGGCCCGCTGGCCGTTGCAGCGAGGGATTGTGGATGCCATCGAGCGGAGTGCGATGTCGCAGGCTGCGGCGGTCATCTGGAACACGGAGACGGCGCGCGCGGTCGCGACAGAGCACTATGGGTCAGTCCTCGCCGAGAAGTTTTCGGTGGTCCGCAATCATCACGACAGCGGGCTCATCGGCCGGGTGGTGGCACACCAGCACGACGCGTCGGGGCCGTTCCGTGTGCTGATCTTGGGCCGGCTCCGGAAGTATCTGGAGGGCGGTGTGCTGTTCCGGGCGCTGGCACGCCTGCGCGCAGCGGGCGTCACGCCGACACAACTACGGGTAGAGATTGCGGGCACGGTGCCCGTAGAGAGCCTGCACCTTGCGACAGCGCTTGGTGTCCGCGATTTTCTAGAAGTGGCGCCTGCGGTGCCCCATTCGCAGATCGGTTCGGCGCTGGCGCAGGCCGATCTTCTCCTCGCGCTGAGCAATGCCTCTGTGCAGCGCATTCCTTCCAAACTCTTCGACTACCTGGCGACCGATCTGCCGGTGCTGGTGCTGGCCGACAACCCCGAGATCGCCGCGATGACCGCGGAGTTCGCAGGCGTGGAGCAGCTGTCGCTCACCGACGATGCCGGGCTTGCTGCGTCGCTCCACGATGCGTTGCTGCATCGTGGCTCACGGTTTGCGCGCGACGCGAGCGGCTTCGACAGCCGGGTTGCGACAGCGGCGCTGTCGGTGATTCTCAAGCAGGTGATCGCGCATGGCTGAGTCGTTGGTTTCACCACCCTCTCCGACCGTCGTCCGTCATCGTCCGGTAGCAGCTTCGTTGCCGCAGCTGAGCTTCGTGGTGGTAGGTTTCTCGACGGGGCCGGAGCTGCTGGCCTGTCTGCAGCGCTGCCTGCGCCAGAGCGGTATGCAGCGCGAGGCGCTGGAGCTGATTCTGGTCGACAACGGGGGGCTTGAGCCGTGGCTCGCCGCCTGCCGACCACTGCTCGATGCCGAGGTCACGATGCATCGGAATGCAGGCCCGAGCGCGGCACGAAACGAAGGTGCGCGGCTCGCTTCCGCGCCGCTGGTGGCCTTCATCGACGATGACGGCTGGGTCGCTGAGGACTGGGCGATGGCAGCCATCGAAGCCATGGCAAACAGCTCCATCGCTGCCTGCCGCGGCAAGGTGGTCTTCAAGAGCCACCCACTCTTTACGGCACTGGCGAACAGCTACGATCTTGGCGCCGGGGA
>Ga0114977_10001585_pt1 | contig 14946 bp, 14 predicted proteins | sample S_130805_MF_Meta_FD_87026 | JGI IMG/M metagenome (GOLD analysis project Ga0114977, IMG submission 87026) | Freshwater microbial communities from Lake Simoncouche, Canada to study carbon cycling - S_130805_MF_MetaG | ecosystem: Environmental > Aquatic > Freshwater > Lake | place: Lake...
CCAACTAACTTCTTTGTTCTAACTAACGTCCGTTTAAATCTTAACGGAAGATGGTCATTGCTGCAGAAGCTTCTGTGTTCAATTGGCTGATCAGGTAGTAATCAACAGATTGTTGGTTATTCAATGCTTGCAGGTCCATTTGCAATTTAGCTTGATCAGGTTTTGAAATGGTGTCGATACTAGATTGCAATTGTGATGCAATCGCTTGAAAACCAACTGCAGAAAAAATATTTTCGGGCCTTGAGGTCATACCAGACGACAGAATTCAGCGCTGAAAAATCCATGCTGATCGCCTCACAACGCGCGTGGATCAACTACAGCAACAAAACTTGTCAGTTTGAGAATCTGGCCTATGGCGGCTTATATTCAATCTCTCGATTGAGATGTTTGGTCAGACTGACCGAAACACGACTTGATGAAATTTATGCCACATCCGACGACGAATAAACCCAGATATCAATCAGCGTGCGAAATTTTCACCCACTTCAGCAGGCCACTGAGCCAAAACACTTCGCTCAAATTTCGGTGACACGCTTAACCTGAACGCGGAACCAAAAACGAGAGCCCTTGCCGACCTCACTCTCGACGCCCACTTCACCGCCCATCAGTTCGGCCAACTTGCGCACGATAGATAAACCTAAGCCGGCGCCGTCATGGTTACGTGTATCAGAAGCGTCCACTTGTGAAAAAGGCTGAAACAGCAGTGCTTGTTTGTCCGCAGTAATGCCCGCACCCGTGTCGATTACAGAAAACTCTAACGTTGCATTTTTCCCATCAAGCCTCACTTCTCGCCCCTCGATACGGATGTAGCCTTTCTGGGTAAATTTAACGGCGTTACCCACTAAATTGGAAAGCATTTGAGTGAGGCGATGCGGGTCACTCAGGTAAAGCGCCGCTGAACCGTTCCAGACCGATTCAAGCTGCAAACCCTTCTTATGAATGTTCGCTGAAAACAATCCTTGAACATCGTTAATAATCGTGGCTGGCGACATTACTTTCGACGCCACGGTCAACTTGTCAGCATCAATTTTGGACAGATCTAGAATGTCATTGAGTAAGTTCATCAATACGTTTCCAGAATTCAAAATGATCTGGGCACATTCGATGCGCTCCTCTTCTGGCATATTAGGCATGGCTAGTATTTCCGCAATACCCAACACGCCATTCATCGGCGTGCGAATTTCATGTGACATATTGCTGAGAAATTGACTCTTGGCACTGATGGCGGCTTCGGCGGCTTTACGCGCCTTGATCAACTGTTGTTCATACTCATGCTGTTTGCGCTGGTCATCCAGCAACTGATTCGACATCATATTGAAGCTGCGCGTCGTGGTGGCCAGTTCATCGTTACCACGCCACTTGACCTGAAAACCCAATTGACCCGATGCCAAGCGGCGAGAACCCTCTTCAAGCAGCGCCAGTTGCCGAGTCAGATAGGTGCCCAAAACGAAGGAGAACAGTGCGACCAAAATCATTTCGATGGCCGCGATAAATAAACTCCATTTACGTGCACTGTTGAAAGTATTTTGGAGATAGGACACATCGATACCCATTTCGACACGGCCAAATACAGTAGTAGCGACGCTGATTGGGAAGCGTAAATCATAGATTCCATCGTTTACACTCATCAGGCTTAAATCCGCAACGAAAGGACGTGCCAGTAGCTGGGGCAAACCCGCGGCGGCCAAGAGGTGATTTTCTGAATCGTCTATTCGGACATAAGAAGCATCAGAATTTTTCACAAATTGGGTAGCAAAAGACTGTAGTCGTGCCAGATCCATTCCCAACAAACTGTCCTTCACCGTAGAAGTAAAGGTTTCAGTTGTGGTGATGATGTGACGTTGCAATTGAGATTCATTGGAATCGCGCAAAAAACCCATGACGCTGAAAATCAACGCAGCGAGCAAGATCGCTTCGATCAGGGCGATGCCCAGTATCGTTTTAGATCGGAAAGACATTATTCGATCTGACTATCAGCTTCAGCAATATTGAGTTGGCGAATATCATCCCAGTCAGCATTTTGTGCAGCTTCAACCCCCTTGAAACCGATCAATTTGAGCGCATCTTGACCCGCTGGATCATTAGACATGGACAATAAAGTATCCAGTAGTTTTCGGGCAACATCTTTAGGCAATTGGTGAGTGGCAATAGCATGCGGCGTATAAGCAGGCGTTGTCCAGAGCACTCGCAAATTCTGTTTATCAATTTCTTCAAGCATATCAAAAGTACGCACGATGCCACCGCCGGCAGGATAAAACCCATGTGCAATATTGAGATAAACAGAATCATGCGAGGATACAAATTTTGGCGTGAAGCTGATGCCGGCCTTACGCAATGCGACACGAGGTAGTATGCTGGCTGCGAAGGCTGCGGGTGAGGGGAATGCCAGTGTCGCGCCGTTCAAATCCTTAATATCTTTAATCGGACTGTCTTTACGTACTACGATGATACCTTTGAGTTTACGGTCCTTTTCCTTGGCTAAGGCTTCGTAGCCTGACCTTTTGTGAAAGATGGTGTAGTGATAGGGATTCATATAAGCAATGTCATACGCGCCCTCTTCCAGTCTTTTTTCAAAAGCGGGAATATTCGGGGCGGTTACGAAACGCAACTTCACGCCACTTTTTTGAGATAGCGAATTAAGAAATGGCAACCAAGTTTCGGCCATTTCGGAGGCTGCTTGCTGCGGAACAACACCAAAAGTATAAATTTTTTCAGTAGCGGTAACTGATTGTGCGAACGCCATCAGAATCACGAGGCTTAATACATTGAGAAATTTTTTCAAGAGGCTTTATTCCTGTGTTAATTTAAACTCGCGAATTCACTTTAGAAGTGCAACCGGTATTGGTTGCTTGATGTAAATAACGTCCACACCATAGAATACCTCATGAAACATTCTAAGCTCAAGAACTTTATAGTGGTCTGAGTCGGTCGAAGTCGGTCTACCGCCTTCTGCCTGTTTGAGGATCGCAATGATTTAACTGACTGAAAAGTTTGAATTCTTCATGTAAAACCTCCTCCGTTTCGATGTGAGAAAATTCTACTTCTAATCGCTACTAATTTCAGGGGGATTACCGACTGGGGAAGGTGACAAATGACTGAACAACTCATTTGTCATTGTTTCAAGGCTTGCTGACTGTCTTACTTAATCAAGCCGCCACACACCTTATTTATATTTATTGATTGGTGTGGCGGTTGCTTAGAAAGTCTTATCTAATGAGCCGTAGCCTTTAGCGCAGTCGACAAAAAGTCTTGCGAGCTTAGGATCATACCGTCAGCCACATCGCCAGGATTTGATTTAAATGTGCCTGCTTCGATCGCGCTTTTGATAGACGCCACTTTGCCTGCATCAAAAGTTGGGGCGCTACCGGCCATCGCTTCAATCATCTTCAGTTCGACTGATTTGCTGGTGGTGATCGCCAAGCTAGGTTCCGCACGAACAGGCGTATCTAAGCTCTTGATTCTAGTTTCAGTTGCGCCTAGGCCGCTATTGACTAAGGCTTTTACTGTGTCTTTGATTTCCATGATTTTCACCTCTTTAGATTAAACATTTAATCCATACATCCTTATCGGCACATACCCATAAAAACTTTAATTCTTTTTAATTGCGTGCCCCACTCAGCGTTCTTTCCCTACTTAACCCATCGTCTAATTTAGGAATAGCGCGGCAATTCACCCTCTTTTCGTCAAATCAAAACTCGATCAACTGTTTTACATTAACAACCATCTGAGCTTTGAAACCAATCTCTACACACCTTTATCGGCAGAGTATCGGAATAACTTAAGACATTTTTTAAAATAGGGGAAACCCATGATGAATAATTTAGATGCGGCATTCAATTTTCACGAAACAGCGTTGCGTTTACGCGCTCAACGTCAGGAAATATTGGCTTCGAATGTGGCCAATGCCGACACGCCTAATTATAAGGCGCGTGATTTTGATTTTGCAGCGGCCTTAAAGCAGGCAACGGCAAATAGCGCGACGAACAATGCGGCGCCGATTGCTTCGGCGACGACGAATTCGGCACATATCGCCTTCAGTCAAAGTAATAACGATCCATTTTCAACGGGCCCGAAGATTTTGTATCGCCCTTCGGTTCAAGATAGTTTGGATGGCAATACGGTAGATGTGGATGTGGAACGCAATCAGTTTACGGATAACGCGATTCGGTATCAGGCAAGTTTGAATATGGTGAGCGGCGAGATTAAAGATCTACTGTCGATTATTCAAAATAATGGTTAGTAAACAGATATTTTTGTTTTTAATGGTTTGCAGGGAGGTTAAAGATGTCTTCACTATTTAACGTGTTTAATATTTCCGGTTCGGCGATGAGCGCCCAATCGCAACGCTTAAATACCGTGGCGAGTAACTTAGCCAACGTCGACAGCTTAACCAGTGCCAACGGCCAGCCCTACAAAGCAAAACAAGTGGTATTTGGTGCGGTGCCGTCCGGCGACAGCGGCGCTAATTCGGTCAAAGTAATGAAGGTGATTGAAGATAGTTCGCCGCCAAAAATGGTGTATGACCCCAAAAGTCCGATCGCAAATGCGCAAGGTTTTGTGGCGATGCCAAATGTGAATGTGACCGAAGAAATGGTGAATATGATTTCAACGTCACGCGCGTATCAAAACAATGTGGAAATGATGAATACCGCCAAAACCATGTTGATGAAAACGTTGACCATCGGTCAATAATTTTTAAAAAGGAAAAAATAATGTCTACCATTTCATCTCCCCTCACCACCAACACCGCGACCACGCCCGCGACGACGGCTTCCGCTTCGGTAACGGCCAATCAAACCACGTCAAAAAACTTTATGACGATGTTGATTGCGCAAATGAAATATCAAGATCCAACAAAGCCGATGGACAGCGCCCAAATGACCAGCCAATTGGCGCAATTGTCGACGGTCGATGGCATTAATCAGTTGAATACAACGATGTCATCTTTGATTTCCAATACGCAATCGAGCTCAGCTTATCAAGCCGCTAATTTGATCGGTCGCAGCGTGGTGGTTTCTAGCAATCAACTCACCCTCGGCAACGGCCAAGCGCCTTTCGGTGTGCAATTGCCAAGCGCCGCCGATAGCGTGAAAGTCACCATCACTAATCCTGCCGGACAAGTCGTTCGCACCTTGAATTTAGGCGCGCAAGCAGCTGGTTCCGTGGCTGGCAACTGGGATGGCAAAGATATGAATGGCAGCAACGTGCCAAGCGGCAATTATTCTTTCCAAGTGGATGCGACGGTTGGCGCTCAAGCGATTACGGCTACCGGCACCAATACCGCCACCGTCAGCAGCATCACCCAAAATGGCGGCAACGTCATGTTAAACCTGAGCAATCAAATGTCAGCCAATGCTTCTAGCTTGCTGCAAATTAATTAATTAAAAGGAGAACACATTATGTTTTTTGATACCTCAATTAGTGGCGTAAACGCAGCAGCTGGCTTGATGAACATTGCCGGTAATAACGTAGCCAATTCTAGTACCGTTGGTTTTAAAGGCGCGACTGCCAATTTTTCAGCGATGCTATCGGGCTCAGTCGGTGCCGCTGCCGGCGCTCAAACTTTTAACCAAGGTGTCATTGCAGCGTCCACCAATACGACTGATCTAGCCATTAACGGTAATGGCTTCTTTCGCACCATAGAAGCTAACAACACAGTTTCATATACGCGGAATGGTCAATTTTCCGTTAACAATGTCGGCAACCTAGTCAATGCCAGCGGCGCCAAATTAACCGACATTGCTGGTGCACCGATTGTGATCAACAACGCCACCACCTCACCGGCTAAAGCATCAACCACCATTACCGCGTCCCAATATTTAGATCCTAATCTTCCAATTATTAACCAGACGACCACCCCGTTTAGCACGACCAACCCACAAAGCTATTCGGCGATGAATTCGGTTCAAGCGTATGACAACTTGGGCAACGTGCAAAATGTGCAAGTTTATTATGTGAATAATGGTGCCAATAATTACAGCGTTTACAGCAATACCCAAACCAATCCCACGCCAGTTGCGCTAGGTTCGATCACCATTAATCCAATTACAGGACAAATTACTACAGCTGCTCCAGCAGCCACAACGCCTGCAACCGTGATCTCAAGCGGTGCGACGTTGCCACCTACTTTTAGCGGTGTACCCATCAATGCTGCTAATAACAGCTTTGTCACGTTAAATCTCGCCGCGGTGACTCAAGTATTAACGGGTGTGCCTAGCACGATGACCACCGATGGCAATCCGGTTGGGCTACTAAATAGTTTCAATATTGGTTCTGACGGTTTCATTACCGGTGCCTTTTCAAATAGCCAAACGCTTAAGATTGGTCAACAAGTTGGCTTAGTTAATTTTGCATCGCCTAGCGGCTTACTTTCAACTGGCCGTAACTCTTGGACGGCAACCGCTGCCTCTGGCGCCCCGCTTAATGGCACGCCAAGTTCGAGTGGGTTTGGTTCGATTCAATCTTCAGCATTGGAAGGATCCAACGTCGATATGACCGTGCAATTGGTTGATTTGCTGTCAGCACAACGTGCTTATCAAGCCAATTCGCAAGTGATTAAAGCGCAAGACCAAGCGTTGCAAACCATCACCAGCTTGCGTTAATAACAATTCGATACTAGCGAGATAAATCATGGATAAATTAATTTACACCGCGATGTCCGGTTCTAAATATGTGCTGGATCAGCAAGCAACCAATTCACATAATTTAGCCAACGCTAGTACGACCGGTTTTAAAGCGCAAATCGATTCCTTTCGCGCGGTACCCGTGGTTGGCGAGGGATTAAGCACACGTTCTTATGCGGTGAATACCACCAGTGGCACAGACTTTACCCCTGGTGCGATTCAACATACCGGCCGCAGTTTAGATGTGGCGGTTGAAGGAAAAGGCTGGCTGGCGGTACAAACCAGCAGTGGCGCTGAGGCTTATACCCGTAATGGTTCGTTCAAAATCAATGAGAATGGCGTATTGCAAACGGCGACCGGTTTGAATGTGATGGGCGATGGTGGGCCGATTAGTATTCCACCTAACGTGTCCATTTCGATCGCAGCGGACGGCACCATTTCTAGTGTGAATGATGGCCAAGTACCGGGGCCGACCAATATGATCGGCCGCCTCAAATTGACCAATCCGGATGAGCGCGGAATGATTCGCACGGAAGAAGGCCTGTTTACCAATAAAGATGGCCGCCCCGCCGCTGCCGATAGCAATGTTCGGGTGGTGAACGGCGCGCTAGAAAGTAGCAATGTGAATGTAGTGGAATCAATGGTCAATATGATTAGTTTGGCGCGGCAATTTGATGTGCAAATGAAATTGCTACAAAACGCGACCGAAAACGATACCAAGGCAGCGCAGCTGTTTAACATCAATTAATTATTCCTGACGCAGTTTAAGGTCAGCATTTATTTACCAGCCAGTCGCTGGATTATTGAAGGAGCTAAAATGATACGGTCTTTATGGATTTCCCAAACCGGCTTAGATGCACAACAAACACGGATGGACGTGATTGCCAATAACTTGGCCAACGTCAGCACCAATGGCTTTAAACGTTCGCACGCTGTGTTTGAAGATTTGCTCTATCAAAATATCCGTCAACCTGGCGCCCAATCTTCGCAACAAACGCAATTGCCCACCGGTATGCAATTGGGCACTGGGGTAAAACCAGTTGCCACCGAGCGTATTTTTACGCAGGGTAATTTAAGCCAAACCAATAACAACAGCGATGTAGCGATTCAAGGCAATGGTTTTTTCCAAGTGCTGATGCCAGATGGCACCGCGGCCTATACCCGAGATGGTAGTTTTCAGGTGAATAACCAAGGTCAACTAGTCACCGCGAGTGGTTACGCCGTGCAACCGGCCATCACCATTCCAGCCAATGCGCAAAGTTTCACCATCGCAAGCGATGGCACGGTTTCGGTCACGATGCCAAATTCGGCTGTTAACTCACAAGTGGGTTCATTACAACTGACGAACTTTTTAAATCCTGCCGGTTTGTCCGCCATTGGCGGTAACAGCTACGTCGAAACAGCGGCCTCAGGCACGGCCAATACCGGCAACCCGGGTGTCAATGGTTTGGGCACGCTGTCACAAGGCTTTGTCGAAACGTCTAACGTGAATGTAGTGGAAGAATTGGTCAACATGATTTCAACCCAACGCGCTTACGAAATTAATAGCAAAGCGATTACCACGTCTGACCAAATGCTCCAAAAGATTGCGCAAATTTAAGGACTAATTTAATTCTCATCTTCGCGATAAAAAGCCACTTGCTCCGCAACAGACAAGTGGCTTTTTCTTTTAATGCTGTCATTCTTATTCAATGCCGTCATTCCCGCGCAGGCGGGAATCCATTCCGAACAATACCGTTAATACCGTCAATACCCGCCCTCACCCATCTGCAAAATTAAGGGGTTTTTACCCTTTTTTTCCCTCAAATGAAAAGTGCCTGAGTGCTTGACAATCTTTCCCAAGATAACACCCCTGAAAACGTTACCTTAAATTTCATCATGCAACCTTACTAAAAAGGAAATTATCATGTCCGCACTTAGCGCCTTAGCTGCAACACTATCGACTAGTCTAAATACATCGCAACTCAACATTAAAGATGTACAAACTCAGCTGGCAACTGGCCTAAAAACCTTAGATGCCGGACAGATGGGTACCGTCACCCGTTTAGCATCGCAAGTAACCGGCTATGCCGCAGCCTCTTCAAACGTGTCCCAAGCGCAAAATGCGGTTGCCGTGTCACAAACCGGTTTGACTTCGATTAATGATCTGCTTACTCAATTAAATGATTTGGCGAATAAGGCAAGCAACACCTCGATGGCCCCAGCCGATCGTGCGCAGGTGAATACCACTTTTCAAGCGTTGCTAGGGCAGATTGATAGTATTGCAAATACTACCACCTTAAATGGTGTAAATCTGATCGGTGCCGGTGCAACTAATCAAGGTGATATTAATGCAGCTACTACCACCGCGGCTGCCGTTTCAACTGCCGCCACCACCGCCTCGCTAGTGACGGCTGCTACTCCCACAACAGTAGCAACTGCAATTACCGCAGTTGGCCCGATTACCGCTGACGCAACGGCTGCGTCTGGCGCCGCATCTGCTACTGCCGCAGTTACTGCGGTGACAGCAGGAGGCTCAGCCAATGCGATTGCGGTTGCGACTGCCGCGGCTGCGATGCCGCGTGCCACTGCCGCTTCAGTAGCTGCCGCGCTAACTGCCGCCGCACTCGTGGTGACGGATGCGGCCACTGCAGCCGCTGCGGCTAACCCAGCCACTGCCGCTAACGCAGCCACTGCCGCCGCGATCGCTGCCGCGGCTGCCATTCCAGTCGCAGTAGGTAATACCAGCACTAACGCCATTGTCCAAGCTGGTATTACTGCCGCTGATACGATGACCATTGGCGCTGTTCCCTCTGACACCACTTCGCTAGGTGGCGTGGTCAATATTGCCGTCGCCGGCGTGATGTCCACAACACCCGCCGCACACACGCTAAGCGATCTTAAAACGTTAGCGGGCGCCACCACTGGTGGTATTTTGACGGCAACGGACGCGCAAGGTGCAATGGATTTAGTGAGAGTTGCGATTGCTCAACTTTCTGCCAATCAGTCGAGTATGTCCGCTTCAAATGGTGCGTTGGTATCCAAAGGTAAAACGGATTTAGCGATTGGTACGCAATTACAAAACACTATTGATACCATGCAAAAACCGGATCAAGCCAAGATGCAAATGCAATTAGCCGATTTAAACAATCAGCAATCAATTGATTATTATTTGATTAGCCAATTGAATACAGCGGCAGCGGCAGCCTTAACGATTTTCCGTTAAGTTTCGCTAGCAGCTTAGCAGTCAAAGAAAGTAGCCGGTTTTGCCGGCTATTTTTTTTGATGTGCGAGGCGTTAAATCGTATTTTAATTTAAGGTATGCGGTTTCTAGTTTGCTTAAGTTTGGTGAATAATTCGTGTTTCTAATGACACATTAAGCACTTTTCTAATGGCAGAAAACACAGCAGACAAACTTTTATAAGTTATATTTCCGACGCTAAATTTCATCCGCAGCGAGCCTTTATTCACGCAGCATTGCGTAGCCACGGTGTATCAGTCGCTAATAAAAGGCCGTTTTACCGCTTTACTCTGCCAATTAAGCCCGCGGGTTCTGAGGGAAAATACATTCTAATGAGTCCATCCTTATGTGAATGCTGCTATGTCAGATGAAAGCGATTTAGAAAAAACAGAAGAGGCATCGGAGAAGCGTGTCGAGAAGGCACGCGAAGACGGCGACGTTCCCCGATCAAAAGAATTAGGCACCTGCCTGCTGTTATTGGCGGCGGGTTTTAGTTTTATGATGTTGGGCGGCAAGATGGGTAGCGCCTTAACTCAGTATTTCACCTCTGCGTTTAAATTTAATCGCGATACCGCGCTCAATTCAAATTTAATGCTGACGCAATTGGCAGATCACACCTCGGTTGCCTTGCTCGCTTTTGTCCCTTTAGGGGCGATCTTATTTGGGGTGGCAATCGCGTCCCCCATTCTGATTGGTGGTTGGAATTTCAACACCAACGCCTTAATTCCTAAGTTTGACCGGATGGATCCCATTCGCGGCGTAGGCAATATTATTTCTGTTAACGCTTTGGTTGAATTGGTAAAAGCCATTTTGAAGTCGCTGATAGTGGGCACCATTGCTTACTTCGTTATTGTGTCTGATTTCCCTGCTATTCTGAATTTATCCACCACCCCGCTCGATATTGGCATGAGCGAATTGAGTAAGTTATTGACCCACAGTTTTTTAATGATTGTGGGTGGGTTGGCATTGATCGCTGCCATTGATGTGCCCTATCAACTTAAGCATTACTCGAATAAGTTAAAGATGACCAAGGAAGAAGCGCGTCAAGAATCTAAAGAAAGCAACGGTAATCCTGAGGTCAAGGGTCGCATTAGACAGCAACAACGCGAAATGGCGCGTCGTCGCATGATGTCGGAGATTCCGAAGGCTGACGTGATTATCACCAACCCAACCCACTATGCGGTTGCTATTAAATATGCCGAAGGCGGCAATGGCGCGCCGCGAGTGGTGGCTAAAGGGTCTGATGTGCTTGCGTTAAAAATTCGTGAGATAGCCAAAGACCATAAAATTCCTACTTTAGAATCGCCAAAATTAGCGCGTGCCTTGTTTGCGCACACCGAGCTAGGTGATGAGATTCCTGAGGCTTTGTATTCAGCGGTTGCTGAGATTTTGGCCTTCGTTTACCAATTGCGTCATTTCAAACAACAAGGCGGTGCTTACCCAACATTCCCAAGCAATGTGCCGGTACCAGACGCTTTAGATCCTCATTTAACGCCAACAAACTTTAGGGCTGCATCATGAATTTAACCGAGTTATTTAAGGGCGGTAGCGCCAAGTCGATGGCGGGCCCAATCATTATCATTATGTTGTTGGCGATGATGATTTTGCCCTTGCCGTCTATCGCGTTGGATGTGTTTTTCACCTTCAATATTGCGCTGTCGGTACTGGTTTTGTTGATCGGCTTACAAACATCAAAACCACTCGATTTCTTAGCATTTCCTACTGTTTTGCTAGTGACCACGATGTTGCGTTTGTCACTCAACGTAGCTTCCACGCGGATCGTGTTAACCGAAGGTCACACCGGCCCTGATGCGGCGGGTAAAGTGATTGAGGCATTCGGCCACGTGCTGATTGGTGGCAATTACACCGTCGGTATTGTGGTGTTCGTTATTCTGACCATTATTAACTTTACGGTGGTGACCAAAGGTGCGGGACGTATTGCTGAAGTGGGCGCCCGTTTCACCTTGGACGCGATGCCAGGTAAACAAATGGCGATTGATGCCGATTTGAATGCAGGCTTGATCGGCGAAGATGACGCTCGCCGCCGCCGCTCGCAAGTCGCGCAAGAAGCTGAATTTTATGGCGCGATGGATGGTGCCAGTAAATATGTGCGAGGCGATGCGGTCGCCGGCATTATGGTGATTGTGATTAACATTGTCGGCGGCTTGATTGTCGGTATGTTGCAACACGATATGGCCTTCGCCGACGCGATTAAAAACTACACCTTGTTGGCGATTGGTGATGGTTTGGTCGCGCAAATTCCTTCTTTGATTATTTCAACTGCCGCCGGTGTGGTGGTGTCGCGCGTGGTCAATGATCAGGACATGGGCACGCAATTGGTGAATCAATTATTTACCAACACCAAAATGCTCAATGTTACCGGCGGGATTATCGGGGGTCTGGGCATGATTCCTGGTATGCCCCATATGGCCTTTTTAACCTTGGGCGGCATTTTGGCCACCCTCGCCTATTTTATTAAATCCGGAAAAGAGAAAGAAGCCGAAGTTAAACCGGCAGCAGAAGATGCTGCGCCACCCGAAAATGAAGAAGCGACGTGGGATGATGTTACCGCCGTCGATGTCATTGGCCTAGAGGTGGGTTATCGTTTAGTGCCTTTGGTAGATATCAACCACGGCGGCAACTTACTGAAACGCATTAAAGGCTTACGCAAAAAATTCGCTCAGGAAGTGGGATTTTTAACACCCGCTGTTCATATTCGCGACAATCTCGAGCTCAAACCAAATGGCTACAAAATATCCCTTAAAGGCGTCGAAGTGGCCGCCGGCGACGCCAATAACGGCCAATATCTAGCCATCGATCCGGGGCAAGTCAGCGGTCAATTACCCGGCGTACCAACCAAAGATCCAGCCTTTGGCTTGCCTGCCGTTTGGATCGATCAAAGTATGCGCGACCAAGCGCAAAGTATGGGTTACACCGTGGTGGATACCAGCACGGTGATCGCCACCCATCTCAATCACATTATCAATACCCACGCCTTTGAATTGTTAGGTCGGCAAGAAGTGCAACAATTACTCGATCATCTAGGCAAAACCGCACCAAAGTTAGTGGAAGAATTGACGCCTAAATTGCTGTCTATTTCGGTGATTCAAAAAGTATTGCAGAACCTATTATTAGAAGGCGTGCACATCCGCGATATGCGCACCATCACCGAAACGTTATCTGAGTTTGCACCGTTCACTCAAGATGCCAGTGAATTGTCCAAACAAGTTCGAATCGGTTTAGGTCGGGCGATTGTGCAACAGCTCTTTCCGGGCAATGGTGATTTGTCAGTGATGACACTAGATTCAAACTTGGAAAGATTATTAATGCAAGCAATGCAGGTCAATGTCGACGGTTATGCCATTGAACCAGGGTTGGCGGATACATTAACGCAGCAAACAGAACAAGCTGCACAACGTCAGGAACAAATGGGACTTTCACCGGTGCTGATCGTGGTGCCTGCTTTACGGATGTCACTGGCAAAATTTTTACGCCGCTCGGTGCCTAATTTGCGGGTGTTATCACATGATGAATTACCAGAATCACGAACCGTTCGTGTTACTAATTTAATTGGAGGTGCAATATGAAAATCAAACGATTCTTTGCGACAAATTCCCGCGAAGCACTAAAACTAGTGCGTCAGGAGTTGGGCGCAGATGCGGTAATTATTTCCAATAATTCGGTTGACGGTGGCAATGAGATTTTGGCGTTTGCCAGTCACGACATGGCCAGCATGATTGCCCCGTCGTCTAGCCAGAGCAAGGTTGCGCAACAGCCCACGCAAAGCGTCAATGAGATTAAAGCGCAGGAAGTATTTTCAATACTGACCAATAAAACTGAGCCGTCACAAAAACCTCTCACGGCAAGCATCAACAAGCCAGCGATGCCAGCGCCGCTCGCGCCTGAAACGATGCAAATCAGCCAAATGATGGAACAAATGCGTCAAATGCAAAGTAATTTTGAAAGCCGTTTTAATGAGTTGTCATGGCGCGAAACACAACGTACTGAACCGGGCAAAAAAGAAGTGTTTAAAACAATGGTCGGCGCCGGCTTTGGTGCGCAATTATCTCGCCATATTTCCGACAGATTGCCAGTCGATTGCAGCGACAACAAACTGGTTAATTGGTTAAAAAATGCGATTTCGCAAAATATCCCGGCCCACACCGATGAATCTGCCCTGTTGGATCAAGGCGGTATTTTTGCGTTTATTGGTCCAACCGGCGTTGGCAAAACGACGACCATCGCCAAAATTGCCGCCCGCTATGTGATGAAACACGGCACCGGCAAATTAGCCCTGATTACCACGGACTCTTATCGAATTGGCGGTCACGACCAATTAAGAAGTTACGGTAAGATTTTGGGGGTGATGGTGCACGCGGTTAAAGATGAAGCCGATCTCAAATTAGCCTTAGAAGAATTTAAAGATAAACATACCATCTTGATCGACACCGCGGGCGTCAGTCAGCGCCATCAAATGGTTGAGGAACAAAGCAATATGCTGCGCAATGCCAGCAGCAATATTCAGAAAATTTTGTGCTTAAATGCCTCTTGCCATTTGGACACGCTGACTGACGTAGCGCAAGCCTATGGTAAAACAGGATTAAGTGGCTGCATCATTACCAAAGCAGATGAAGCGATGAGCTTTGGTGGCGTGTTAGACGTGGTCATTAAAGATCAAATCAAAGTGTATTACGTCACCAATGGTCAGAGCGTTCCCGACGATATTCATTTACTCAATAAAACCTGGCTGATGCATCGCACGTTTGACAAAAATAGAGCCATCGATGAAAACTCGAAGTTAAGCGATGACGAGTTACCCTTTATCATGCCGAGCCATGTTTATGCCGGTGCCAGCTTAGAGTTAAGCCATGTTTAATCGTCATCAAGACCAAGCGTCGAGTTTGCGCCGAATTATGGAAGCGCCTAAACCACTTGTACTCACCATGCTTTCGGTTTTAAACGCGGATCGCAGCACGAGAATGATGCGTGATTTTGCCGTGTCACTCAGCCGCCAAGGATCAGAAATTTTAGTGATCAATGCTAAGTCAGAGCCTCGACTGCTGGCTAAATATTATGAAATGAAAGAAATTCCCAGTTTAATGG
>Ga0114977_10001590_pt1 | contig 14935 bp, 12 predicted proteins | sample S_130805_MF_Meta_FD_87026 | JGI IMG/M metagenome (GOLD analysis project Ga0114977, IMG submission 87026) | Freshwater microbial communities from Lake Simoncouche, Canada to study carbon cycling - S_130805_MF_MetaG | ecosystem: Environmental > Aquatic > Freshwater > Lake | place: Lake...
AATTAATTTTGTTTTTTGTTGTTGTTTTTATTGGAATGGTAGTTATTGTTAATGTGGGGGTGTAAAATAAATATTGGAAGAAGGGGGGGGGGGGGATGCCAGAAAACGATAATGTAATGAAATTTACAGATAGATTAAATATTAAAGCAAAACATCAGTTTACACAGGAATTGCAAGAAGAACAATCTCCACAAAATAAAGTTAGGATTGGCTACTCCCCAAGGGTACTGCACCGTTTATGGGATGCCGCTGCTGGTCAAAAAAAAGAAGACGATGGCTGGGGACAATTTACAAGAGGTGCAGAATCTACGATAAGAGGCGCGTTTAAGCGCAGTGGAATGAGCGCTGAAATGCTTGACCATAAAAAACGCCTAATTCCAAGGGATATCAGGGAAAATGAAGCATTCTTTTTGCTTGGTGCAGCAGCAGATGTTGCAGAGGCGCGTGAAAAAGGCCTACATAGTGAACCCCGTAAACGTGCCCGCTTCGAAATTGAGTTAGCAAAGGCTGCTATAAAAGAAGGAAAGATTGTTTATGGAGAATGTGGCGGAATGCAAACTATGCTAATGTTTATGCTTGGTTTGGACTTAGAGAAATATATTAAGCCTGTTAAAGAGGGTGGTGAGATAAGCCATTTTGGTGTCAACAAGATGTATGAGGCCGCACACTCTGTTACCATACTGGATGAAAATTCGGTGATGGGCAAAATTGCAAAAGCGCAAGATGCATGGGACCCACTAAAAAATAATGGAACTCTTGAGATAAACAGTGTCCATAAACAGGGTATGACAGCAAAAGATTTTTTTGAATTGGTCAAGGATGTTGATCAATTTTTTCAAAATAAAGGACAGGAGAAATCGCCTTTTGTTATTAAATTAACAGCTGTAAGCCCAGATGGTTATGTAGAAGGAATGGAAATAAGAGAGCGTTGCACCGATCTGCCAATTGTCAATATGGTACAATTCCATCCTATCTATACTAGGCAGAGTGGTGCAGCCGCCAAACAATTAGCCCCAGGCGATACTGATGCAAACATTCCCGAAAATGCTGCTGAGAAAGTTGGCAATGCATATTTAGATATTCTGCGTGACCAAATCGTTCAATCCCGCACCCAAAAATCAGCTCTTGAGACAAGGGAAGCATTATTGGATTTTGTACAATATAAATGTATCGATCAAAAGCGTGGGATAGATTATGTGAATACTAAGTTTACAAAAGAACCCTACGATATGCAGATTCCTTCAAACAATAGGGCTGTTATTACTCATTAATGAAAAGGGTGGTAACTTATATATATCGTTGGTTATAGAAAAACAGATTTGACTCGGTTGGTTGGCATTATTACATATAAATCTTTACTTGTTTATCACTATCCGCCTTGCTGGCTGCTTTGGGCTTTCTTTTTCTTCTTTTTGGGTTTCTTCTCGGTTTTTTTCTTATCCTTGCCATTTTCCTTATTTTTATCGTTAGCTTGTTTTTTCTTTCCTGAGCTATCTAGATCATCCTCGCCAAAATGTTTTACATCATTGGTGGCTTTAGCTGCTGCAATTGCTTCTGGAGTAATATCTTCCTGATTTTCCTGAGAATCTTGAGAATCTTCTTTATTCTTATTCTGAATATATGTTTTCAGGCCTGCTTCCACAGGCCCCATAATTACTTCCTCAGGAGCGGGCTGCCTGTTATAGGCAATTGTGGTTTTGCGAAGTAAGGTTATAGTAACCCTATTATTCTTTGGCGCATCTGGATGGTCCTGGTCTAAAGGCTCCTGGTCGGCAACGGCTTGTATGCGGGCTATTTGTGCCGGTTGAACACCAGCCTTGATAAGATAGCGCCGGGAAGCATTAGCCCGTTCTGAAGCTAATTCCCAGTTTGTGTAATTTTCATCTTTTGAAGGAGTTAAAGAATTTGTATGTCCTACGACTTGTAGGTAGTTAGGTACATCTTTAACAATAGCTGCTATTTTAGCTAGTATTTTCTTTGTAAAGTCTTCAAGTTCTGCAGTGCCTTCCTTGAACATAGGGCGATTTTCAGTGTCCATTATATTAATCTTGAGCCCATCGGGGGTTTGTTCAATTAAGATGCTATCCTGAAATTCATTGAGTTGTTTATCTCCAGTTAAATCTTTTGTTACCTCATCATTAACTTTACCAACTTCCACTTTCTGGTTTTCCTGCTCTGTTTCATTATCTTTATCAGGAAATTTAATGATGGGGCCAGAAGGAGGTGCACCAAAAATCAAACCAAGGCTAGCCCAGTTTCCTCTACTAAAACCTTCGTCATCAGGAGAGCGGCCGCCGGAAAAGCCTATACCCATTTTGCCCTGCACACCTATTGTTGGGCTGAAATAGTCGGCAAGACCTTTTAGGTTCTCAACTGGGGTTGCTGCAAGCAGCCACAAAAGAAGAAAGAAGGACATCATCGCCGTTACGAAGTCGGCGTAAGCAACTTTCCATGCACCACCATGATGGCCGTGGCCACCTTTCTTAATTTTCTTTATGATAATAGTTGTGCCTGGTGGTGCCATAAATCAAATCTTGAATTGTTTTATTTGGTTCATCCGCCATTTATGAGTTTGTCCATTTCCACAAAGCTTGGCCTGCAATGTTCAGGAACTATCTTACGCGCGAATTCGGCCGTAACAACGGGAGCATTACCCTGGATATGAGAGATGATAGCTGCCTTAAGTACCTGAAAATATTCGGTTTCCGATGCTGCGTATTTAGTGAGGACTGATCCTATTGGACCTACAAGTCCATAGCCCATAAGTACCCCCATGAATGTTCCAACCAGCGCCGCTCCAATAAGACCACCAAGGATTTCCGGTGGCTCGGCTATACTTCCCATTGTCTGGATAACCCCTAGAACCGCAGCAACGATTCCAAGTGCAGGTAGGCCGTCTGCAACACTATTAATAGCTCCAGCAGGGGCTTCGGCCGCATGGTGGTGTTGTTCTATTTCTTTGTCCATTAAGTCTTCAAGCTGGTAATGGTTATCCATGCCCATTGTTACCATGCGTAAATAATCACAGAAAAAGTCTACAGCGTGGTGATTGCTTAGGAATTTAGGATGTTTAGTAAATAATTCACTTTCATGCGGGTTATCTAGTGCCGGCTCTACCTGTAACATGCCTTTGCTTCTCGTTAATTTGCAAATTTCATAAACAAACATAAGCATATCAAGGTAATCTGCCTTATTATAAGGCGTGCCTTTCATTACTTTTTTAAAGGCTTGTACAACGGCTTTTAATATATGTTTAGGATTTGAAATGATAAGTGCGCCAATAGCCGCACCAAAAATGATAATAAATTCGTTAGGTTGCCATAATACCCCGAAATGCCCGTGGTGCATGGCAAAACCAAGCCCCACACATCCAAATACCATTACAGTGCCTATTATAAAAAGCATACTTTCGCCCTACCTGTGCGATTTAGAATAAGAGAGCAAGAATTTAAAAGCTATTAAGAAACAAGCAGTTAACCTTATGCCCTCACAAAACTATACTATAAAATTCACGCTTTCTTATCTTCTTTTCTTGTGCTTACACTCCGACGCACTTATACTATGCCGCTCTTAAAGATTATAATAATGCTTGTTGATAGAAATGTCACTAAATTATACTACTAATGGTTAAATATTAATATGAGTGTTTCAATGAAAATTAGCAATGAAGATTTTAAAAGATGCCTTGGCTCATTTGCTAGTGGGGTTACTATTGTTACAATGATTGATGCCAGTAACGACCCTCAAGGTGTTACTATCAGTTCGTTTTCATCTCTTTCCCTAGAGCCTCCAATGGTTACATTTAACCTAGGTAAATCGTCATATTTGCATAATAGAATCATAAATTCAGATGCATTTGCAGTGAATATATTATCCCAGGGACAAGCGGCTCTTTCCAGAAAATTTTCTGAAAGTGGCGCCGATAGATGGAGTGGTATAAACTTCGCTAAGGGGTTGCATGGCTGTCCTATGCTTGAAGGTGCATCTGCCTCTATTGAATGTTTAACCGGAAAAATTTATGATGGCGGCGATCACTCTATCATCACAGGGCAGGTGGTTAGTTTGCAATACGCACAAGAATCAAGGCCGCTGATATATTATATGGGTAGTTATTACTATTTAGGAGAAAAATTCGTATGAAAATTGGCGTAATTGGTTGCACAGGCCGCATGGGCAAAGCAATTCTTGAAGAAATAATGCTGAATAATCATTGTGAAATTTCCGGCGGGGCAGTGCGCCCGGGCAGTGAATTTGTGGGTATGGATATTGGTGTGCTTGCAGGAATTGATCCGGTTGGAATCAACGCCACTGGCAGTATGGAAGCTTTGTTTGATGCAAGTGATGCGGTAATAGATTTCTCTAATCCTGCAGCCAGCATGAGTGCGGCAAGAATTGCCTCAAACAAAAAGAAAATTCACATTATAGGCACAACTGGATTCTCGCCAGAGGAGATGGAAGAATTAAGGGGTTTTGCAAAAAACAACGTGATTGTTTGGTCAGCTAATATGAGTGTTGGGGTCAATATACTCCTTGAATTAACCAAGCGGGTGGCTTCAATATTAGATGATTCTTATGATATTGAAATTCTGGAAATGCACCATTGCCGAAAGGTTGATGCGCCATCTGGCACGGCCCTTGCACTTGGCAATAGCGCAGCTAGCGGGCGCAAAGTTGCTCTGGAAGCTGTTGCGCAGAGAAGCCGTGATGGAATAATAGGTGCAAGGCCGCGCGGTGAAATTGGCTTTGCCACATTAAGGGGGGGCGATGTTGTTGGCGAGCATACTGTAATTTTCGCAGGCGATGGCGAGCGTATTGAGCTAACTCATAAAGCTTCAAACCGCAAAATATTCAGTCGTGGCGCAGTGAAAGCAGCTTTATGGGGTGTTGGTAAAAAACCCGGCCTATATTCAATGGGCAATGTGTTGGTTGATTAGTATATCAACCAAGGCACATCAAAAACTAATTAAGTTTCTTTTCCATAGTTTCCTTAACTGCAAAAATATATTCCTTTGTGGTTAGGGGCTTTATGGTTTTTTTCGAGTCAGCCTCTACTATAAGCGCAAGGTCTTTAGTCATCTTGCCGCTTTCAACAGTTTCAATGCAGGCGCTCTCCAATGCTTCAACAAATGCAGAAAGTTTTTCGTTTTTATCTTTCAGCGCAAGATGGTACAAACCCTGGCTCCATGCAAAAATTGATGCAATCGGGTTGGTATAAGTGTCCTTGCCCTTCTGATGGTCGCGGAAGTGGCGGGTTACTGTGCCATGCGCTGCTTCAGTGAGAATTTTGCCTTCAGGTGAGAGCAGCGTTGAGGTCATAAGCCCAAGTGAGCCAAATCCTTGCGCTACCATATCTGACATCACATCGCCATCATAGTTTTTACATGCCCAAACATAGCCACCAGAAGACTTCATGCAGTAAGCTACCATATCGTCAATAAGGCGGTGCTCGTAAATTATTCCGGCTTTTTCGAAATCGGCCTTATATTCATTCTTATATATTTCTTCAAAAATATCCTTAAATTTACCGTCATAGGCTTTGAGGATGGTATTTTTTGTAGATAAATATAAGGGCCATTTTTTATTTAAGGCATATTTAAAGCTTGAATGGGCAAAAGCCGCTATTGATTCATCGGTGTTGAACATACCCATTGCAACGCCGCCGGTTCCCTTATAATTATATACCTCATGCACCTGAGGCTGGCTTCCATCTTCAGGGGTGAATGTTAGGGTTAATTTGCCTTTGCCAGCCACTTTGATATTCGTGGCTTTATATTGGTCACCAAACGCATGGCGGCCGATTGAAATTGGCTTTGTCCAGCCCGGCACAAGGCGCGGGATATTTTTGCAAATTAGCGGCTCACGGAAAATTGTGCCGCCAAGTATATTACGTATAGTGCCATTTGGAGAAAGCCACATTTTTTTGAGGCTAAATTCTTTAACGCGTGCTTCATCAGGAGTTATTGTGGCGCATTTTACGCCTATGCCATATTTATTTACAGCCTCAGCAGAATCTATAGTTACCTTATCGTCTGTTGCGTCGCGGTTTTCAAGGCCAAGGTCATAATATTGGATGTTAATATCCAAGTATGGGAGCAGCAGTTGTTCTTTAATCATTTCCCACATTACGCGTGCCATTTCGTCCCCATCCATTTCAACGATTGGGGAAAAAACTTTTATTTTATTTGCATTGCCCATAATACTCTACCTGATGATTTATATAACATAGTTAGTTAACACTAGTTGAGCTTATGTTGCAATAAAATTTAATCTTGATTATGTGGTAAGTATTCTAAATTATACATCAATACTTTTGGAATTCTAACCATTGAGTTTTCTGGGGCTATGCTGTCTTGAATTTTTAACTTTATCTGAAAAGTGACCGTGGCTGACTGGTTGGTCAGTTTTTTCTTGTTCTTTTGTTAATTGTTCCTTTGCTTGCTTCTTAAATATCCTTTCATTGATTACATTAGGCAATGAATAATATTCTTCTTGGTAGATTCTTTGTGCCACTTGAGTTGCTTCTACTGCATCTTTATCTTTAGGATCTGAATTGTGAAAATCAAGAGTTCTTAATTTCTCAATGTCATCTGCGGTTAACCTGTGGGATCTTACTAGTGGATGTTTTAAAATATTAGACACTCTTGGAGAGGCTGTGCGTGTTGATTCAGTTTTATCATCAATATTCTTCTTATCCATAACCAACTCATCTCTTTGAAATTAAATAATCCTTAATTAATTGTCAGCTTAGTAACACAAAATTATTGAAGTAAAAAGAGTTAATTTTGTAGTATATTTATTTTTTTACTTTGTTTGCAGCCATAAAATATGTTTGTTCACATTTAAAAACTTTAAATTGATATGTTTGTTTAAAAATATTTGATTTAAGCGATGCGTATTTGTTTTTTCTCAAAGAAAAAATAAAAAAATACTGGAAACTATTAACTTATGATTGTAGGTGTATAAAGGGTTTAGTCTATAGGGTATAGGAAGTATGAAAATTCATTATTCATGCTTTGTATGTCCTTTTCACTAAACCTTATACACTAACCCCTATACCCTGGAAAGACCATGCCAAATAAATTCGCTACTTTAAAAATAGATGGAGTCGAAAAAGAACTAAAATTCCCTGTAATTGAAGGTACTGTTGGACCTGATGTGGTGGATGTTACCAGCCTTTATGGCTCTTCAGGGGTATTTACATATGACCCGGGTTTTATGTCCACTGCGGCATGTGATTCAAAAATTACATATATTGATGGCGAGGCGGGCATTTTGCGCTATCGTGGCTATGATATAGCTGATTTAGCTGCAAAAAGTAATTATATGGAAGTTTGCCATTTATTGCTTGAGGGGGAGCTGCCAAAAAAAGATGAATATGAGAATTTTGTAAGCACAATTAAACGACATACACTTGTTCATGAGCAACTACAGTTCCTTTACCGTGGATATCCAAGGCTTTCGCATCCTATGGCAATTATGTCCGGTGCGTTTTCATCCCTTTCTGCGTTTTATCATGACTCGCTTGATATAAGGGATCCTGCACAACGTGAAATGGCTGCATTTCGTATGGTTGCAAAAACCCCAACCTTAGCGGCTATGGCATATAAATATTCAATTGGTCAGCCATTTATTTATCCACGTAACGAACTGGGTTATACTGAAAATTTCCTGCATATGATGTTTGCAGTTCCGTGCGAGCCTTATCATGTTAATCCGGTGATTGCGAAGGCTATGGATATGATTTTTATCCTTCATGCCGATCATGAGCAAAATGCCTCAACATCAACTGTGCGTCTTGCGGGCTCAACTGGCGCTAATCCTTTTGCGTGTATGAGTGCAGGCATTGCTTCCCTTTGGGGGCCGGCTCATGGTGGTGCAAATGAGGCGGTAATTAATATGCTACAAGAAATTGGTGACATAAAAAATGTCCCTGCCTTTATCTCCAGGGTGAAGGATAAAAATGATACAGTGCGCCTTATGGGCTTTGGCCACAGGGTTTATAAAAACTACGATCCAAGAGCCGAAGTTCTTAAAAAAGCTTGTGATAGTGTTATGAAGGAACTTGGAAAATCGAACGATAAATTACTTTCTATTGCGCTGGAATTGGAGCGTATTGCGCTATCGGATGAATATTTCATTGAACGCAAATTGTACCCAAATGTAGACTTTTATTCAGGATTGATATATAAGGCAATCGGGATTCCTTCAACAATGTTTACAGTGTTATTTGCAGTTGCAAGAATGGTTGGCTGGGTTTCGCAGTGGAAAGAGATGGTTGAAGACCCGAAAAATAAAATCAGCCGCCCACGTCAGGTTTATACAGGCAGCCCACTTAGGAAATATGAGGACATCAAAAGCAGGAAGTAGGTTTGAATGAAGGAAAGTAAAACCGTTGTTTTGATATCTTTAGGGCAACTACTTGGAACTGATTTAAGTAAGTCAGTTAAAGCGTTTGCTGGGATTCTGGAACAGCAAAATAAAAGATGGTTATTTGGCTGCCTTTCGCCAGAGTCTTCCATAAAGGCGGCTTTGCTTTTAGATGCAAAATATTATGGTACGATTGATAAATATAAACGTGGAGAGATTGATTTTAATAAATTCCATGAATCCCTAGATAGCCAGATAGGTATAAAAACAACTACTGAGCAATTTAAAAATGCCTGGAATGCAATGTGCACAGTTGGTGATAAAGAGATTGGGGATATAAAAGCATTACATGAATTGCAAAAGCAAAGAGGCTTTGAATTGTGTGTTATATCTTCAACTAATGAAAGCCAGAGTAATTTTATAAAACAGCAGCTTGCGGCAAATGGAATTGAGATTCCAGTTGTTACATCTTTTGAGAACCATAGTTTAGATTTAAAGCAGCTGGCAAAAATTGCATTGCGGGATAAATATACAGAAGGTGATAAAGTTATTTCACTGCATAATGCGGTTTCAAACATTCAGCAGCTTGATGAGAAGCCGGGTGAATTGATTTTAAGGCAATTTGATTCTCGAACGGAGAATTTAGTAACAGCGCTTGAAAGCATAATGCCTAAAAAAGAAATTATACTTGGTAGCGATATAAAATTAAAGAATGAAGAAGCTATTGAAAAACCACTTATCGCAGAAGATGGCCCAATGTTTAGACATCGGATTAATCAGTCTAAGGTCAAGGAAAAAAGTTTTAAATTGGGTCATTAATCTTCATCACAAATTCAATATATATTATTAATAGATTATTATGAGAAAATTATTCGGAACGGACGGCATACGCGGCACAGCAAATACTGAGCCAATGACAGCAGAAATAGCGCTTAAAGTTGGTATGGCAGCAGGAGCACATTTCTTGGATGGGGACCGTCGCCATAAAGTTGTAATTGGTAAAGATACAAGGCTTTCTGGTTATATGATAGAGCCGGCGCTCACAGCAGGATTCATTTCTGTTGGTATGGATGTGGTGCTGGTTGGGCCAATGCCAACTCCTGCGGTGGCTATGCTAACCCGATCATTGCGTGCGGATTTAGGTGTGATGATCTCTGCATCACATAACCATTTTCAGGATAATGGGATTAAGCTTTTCGATAAAATTGGCCTGAAGCTTTCCGATGAAGTTGAGATGGAAATTGAAGACCGCATTTCCGGTAAAATAAAAACCAACTTGGCAAGCCCTGAGCAATTAGGTCGCGCCAAACGTCTTGACGATGCGGCAGGGCGCTATATTGAATTTGTAAAGCATACATTCCCAAGGCGCGGAAGCCTTTCGGGCATTAAAGTTGTGCTAGATTGCGCGCATGGCGCGGCATATAAACTTGGCCCAACAATCCTGTGGGAGCTTGGCGCGGAAGTTATCACAATTGGTGTGAACCCTACTGGTTTTAACATTAATGATAAATGCGGTTCAACAGCGCCCGAAGCCATGTGCGCTGAGGTGGTTAAGCAAGGTGCTGATGTTGGAATTGCGCTTGATGGCGATGCTGACAGGCTAATAATTTGTGATGAGAAAGGTAAATTAATTGACGGCGATAAACTACTTGCCGTTATTGCCCTACACCAAAAAAAGCTAGGCACATTGCAAGGTGGCGGCATTGTGGCAACTAGCATGTCTAACATGGCACTGGAGAAATACCTTGAATCAATTGATCTGCATTTAGAGCGCACGGCAGTTGGTGACCGTTATGTATCAAAATTCATGCGTGAAAATGGTTATAATGTTGGTGGTGAGCAAAGCGGGCATATTATTATGCGTGACCATGTAACCACAGGTGATGGTTTGGTTGCAGCGCTTCAGATTCTTGCTGTTTTGGTTGAGGAAGGCAAGCCTGTCAGTAAGGTTTGTAATTTATTCGAGCCATTCCCGCAAATATTAAAAAATGTGCATTTTAGCGGCAAGAATCCTATGGATGATTCCGATGTTAAAGTTGCTATACAAAAAGCTGAAAAAGAACTGGGGCTGCAGGGTAGGGTGCTGATCCGCAAATCAGGTACTGAGCCGCTCCTGCGAATTATGATCGAAGGCAAAAACCAAAGCCAGATTGATATATTGGCTGGAGACATTGCAGCAATAGTGGAAAAGAAGGCTGGCGCGGCGAGATAATTAATTTATGTCAGGTTCTTAATTGACGCGAAACTCATGTAATATTAACCTGAGTTCTGGCCGAATTTCTAGTCATCTATGAACTGAGTTGCTTATCTTTGTTTCTTTCCACTTGATCCTTGATTATTTTCCAAACTATCCTGCCAGCTTGCCTGCGCACCTAATGTGCCGGCAGTCATGCCAGCAGATAATGCTGTAAAAACTGCTCTGCCTTGTACCCCACGGTAAAGAGCTTTTGGCCCCTCCTTTTTTACAATATTTCCCAATTCGGTTACCGCATCTTTGAAATTCAATGGATTTTCATTGCGTTGCATAAGTGTCTGCACTCGGCCTAGAGGGTTCAATAGACTATTTGTTACAGTTGTTGCAAGTGCGGCGGCCCCGGTTTCCATAATTTTGTTTTGTAATGATGGGTTTTTGTTTTCAGGATCCAAATATTCATGTGCAGCTTGTTTGGTTCCATTAAGAACTCCATTAACAACAACTGATCGCCCAGCAACAGGCAGAGTGCCCCTATATGAATTCCTTAATGCGCCATTAATTCCATCTTGCTTTACCCAGGAAGCAATAGATGGCCCACTGCCTTTGCCATGATAAGTCTGTTTTGCTGTACAAATTGACTCAATCGGCGTGCCAGTAACAATATCTCCAACTGTACCAAGTGCTCCAACTCCAAATGATTTAGCAGTAGCTATACTCATCCATTCAGGGCGGTTATCAACTGCAAACTGGCTCGCTTCTGGCGCAAGCGCGGTCCTAGATCCATTTCTAACAATCATCTGCACTGTTGTAGCTGCCCCTCCTTTCAACCTAAACAACGGGACATTTCTACCAGTATGTTTATTTATAGCATGTTGTTTGGAAATTGTCGCAAATGGAGATACAAATGCTGCGCTTGCTCCTGGTATTACAACTTGAGGTATTATATGTGTTTTCATAACCCCATTGGTAGATTCACTTTCTACGCGCTGCCTTATCATCTCGTGAACAGCTGAATTATATGGAGGTTGAAAAGTTTTGATTGATTTAGGTGTTTTGTCGTTCACAATATTTCCGGCTAAAATGGTTGGGTCGTTCAAGCAAAATCAAATCCCACAAATCATGCAGAAATGCTGTGCATTAAGCATATTTAGGGGGCGCAATCTAAGCGCTAACCATGCTTTTGTCAACACTAGGATGATTTGGGTTGGTTTGATTACTTAACTTCACACCAGTTATCGCCAACACCAGCCTCTGCTGTTAGCGGAATATCTAGTGAAACTGCAGATTCCATCTCATGCTTTACTATTTTGAGGACGCGCTCAACTTCACCTTCAGGCGCCTCCAGAATAAGTTCGTCATGCACCTGCAATAAAATCTTTGCTTTAAACCCTTCATCTTTTAACCTTGCATGCAGGCGAACCATTGCCTTTTTAATAATATCAGCTGCTGAACCTTGTAATGGGGCATTTATCGCTGCACGTTCTGAAAACTGCCTTATACCAGCATTCTTATCAGCAATTCCTTTTATGTAGCATTTGCGTCCAAAAACGGTTTCCACATAACCGTGCGTGCGGGCAAAATCTACAGTATTTTTCATATAGGCTTCAATGCCAGGATATTGTAGGAAATATTTTTTAATATAATCTCCAGCCTCAGCTCGTCCAATATTTAGCCTTTGCGCGAGGCCAAATGCGCTAATGCCATAAATTATACCAAAGTTAATGGTTTTGGCACGGCGGCGCAGTTCAGAACTAACGCTATCTACAGGAACTCCGAACATCTGGCTGGCAGTTACAGCGTGAATATCCATACCATTTTTAAAGGCCTCTTTCAGAGTATCAATCTTAGCAATTGATGCCAGAAGGCGAAGTTCAATTTGCGAATAATCTGCTGAAATTAACTTGCAGCCTTTAGCTGCCACAAAAGCCTCGCGGATGCGGTTTCCTTCCTCGGAGCGAACAGGGATGTTCTGCAGGTTAGGGGCGGTTGAACTAAGCCTACCGGTGTTAGTAGCGGCCAGAAGGAAGTGCGTGTGAACGCGGCCATCAGCATGAATCTGGTTTGGAAGTGAGTCAGTATAGGTGCTTTTGAGTTTCGAGAAATGCCGCCAATCTAAAATTAATGAGGCGATTTCATTACCCTGCTCAGCAAGTTCAGTGAGCACCCTAACATCAGTTGAATGTGCGCCTGTTTTAGATTTCTTTCCGCCCTCCAGCCCCATTTTGCCGAATAAAACCTCGCCCATCTGCTTTGGTGAGCCTATGTTAAACTCCAGGCCAGCAATTTTATAAATCTGTTGTTCCAACCCAGCAATTTTCTCGGCAAAAACCCGTGATTGCTCTTTTAGTCTGGCAGTATCGAGGCAGATGCCCAGTAGCTCCATTTCCGCTAGAGAAGTTAGCATTGGCTTTTCTAAAGTTTCATATAGGGTAAGGCATTGTTCTTTAAATATTCTTTCCTTAAGGATGCCATGCAAATCAGTAATGGCAAACGCGCGGGCGCATAATGATTCACCGCGCTGTTTTTCATCCATTTTTGCCAGTTCTTTTTCATCGCTAATATTTATGTCAATAGTAAGATGCAACGAAATTAATGATTTTAAATCATGCGAATGAGCCCCAGCACCAATAACATATGACATTAACATTATGTCATCAAACGGCTGCATTTGAATTTTATTTTGCAGCAGCAGCTTATAGGTTTCCTTCAAATCATGACCAATTTTAAGGATAGATTTATCGGTGAGCAGAGGTTTCAAAGAACCAAGAATATTAGAATCAAGAATCAAAGACTCACTATTTTTTGATTCTAATTTTCTTGATTCTTGATTCTGGCTTTCACCAAATAAATTAGCTTGCTGTGCCTTTTTTTCCTGCGAAATTTGAATGTAAGCGCTATCTGAATTATTGATATTAATTGCAATACCGATCAAGTTTTCGGAAATATCAAAATATATGGCTAGTGTTCTAATTTCTTTATACTTACCAATATATTCTTTGAGATTATTGATATCATTTATAAAGTGTGTGTTGCGCGCAATTTGTATTTTTTCATCCTTAGACAAAAGCGAAGAATCTTCTTTCTTGAAAACAGATCCTTCGTTTAGCTCAGGATGATTTTTTTGAATTCCTGATAGTTTTCCTTCAATTTTGGCAATAAGCGACTTAAACCCTTGAGCCAGCAAAAATTGATAAAATTGGTTATAATCAATTGGCCTAACTTCAAGTGGAGAAAAATCGCTACCCGACTCCAGCGGCACAGTATAGCACAACGCAGCAAGTTTGCGTGATAGCAGGGCTTTATCGGTATTTTCTATAATGGTTTCTCGGCGTTTGTTTTGCTTAATCTCGCCTGCGCGTTTTAAAATTTCATCAAGGTTGCCATACTGCAAAACCAGTTCAGCTGCCGTTTTTGGGCCAATACCAGGCACGCCGGGAATATTATCTGATGAATCACCCATAAGGGATAACACATCCAGCACCTTATCAGGTGTAACCCCGAATTTCTCCTTAACTTCTGGGATTCCGATCATTTTATTTTTCATCGGGTCGTACATCTGAACGCCGTCATCCCCCACAAGCTGCATTAAATCTTTGTCAGATGAAACTATGGTCAATTTGCAGCCTTTTTCTCTTGCTAGCCTTGCGTATGTTGCGATTATGTCATCCGCCTCATAGCCATCCATTTCGATTATATGCATATTGAGCGCGGTTGCTGCCTCCCTTACAAGCGCAAATTGAGGAATTAAATCATCAGGGGCAGGGGGGCGGTTTGCTTTATATGCTGGGTAAATATCGCTGCGGAAAGTCTTTCGGCCAGCATCAAAAACAACCGCTATATAATCGGCCTTATTACCGCTTATCATCTTCATCAGCATATTGGTGAAGCCAAGCACTGCGCCAACCGGAGTGCCATCCTTGCGGGTGAGCGGCGGAAGTGAGTGATAGGCTCGGAACACAAATCCATAGCCATCGATTAATAAAATATGCGGTTGGTGGGCGGGCTGTTTTTCTATCATGACTGTGTTGACTTATAACCAGATAACTAAAGATAATACGCTTATGTTGGAGCGCCACAGGCGGTAAATCCACATGGGAGTTTGACAATACATAAAGCATAAAATTAATCAAGGGATGGGTAGGATTTTCTTGGCCTAGTTTTGCTCATAATAGTAAGGCGGTTTTATAGTTATCCTGAGTGCAGAAAAGGATAGGTTTAAATTGGAAGGAAATTAGATTGGTCACTTTGCACAACGCCAATTCAACAGCGAAGTGCAACAGGTGGTGGAATTGAGTTGTTTAGGTTAGCGTAGAAAACCTCAAGCGGTGTTTTAAAGTTTAGAATTTTTCGCGGCCTATTGTTAAGGAGCCATTG
>Ga0114977_10001597_pt1 | contig 14914 bp, 16 predicted proteins | sample S_130805_MF_Meta_FD_87026 | JGI IMG/M metagenome (GOLD analysis project Ga0114977, IMG submission 87026) | Freshwater microbial communities from Lake Simoncouche, Canada to study carbon cycling - S_130805_MF_MetaG | ecosystem: Environmental > Aquatic > Freshwater > Lake | place: Lake...
ACACTGGCGGTGCGGTTAGCCTCGCAGATGTGGCAACTTTGCGCGTCGGCTTGGCTCAGATGAACCCCACCGTGGGCGACTTGGCAGGTAATCGAACGTTGATTGCCGACCTGTATGCGCAAGCCGTTGCGGCCCACTGCGACATCGTGGCATTTAGTGAGTTGTCGGTGACGGGTTACCCACCCGAAGACTTGGTGTTGAGACCCGGCTTTGTGCGCGATAACCGCATTGTGGTTGAAGACCTCGCAAAGTTGACCGGGTCGTGTGTCGCAGTCATTGGTTTTGTTGACAGCGGTGTCGGCAATCAGGTGGCCTCTGGTCGACCCGTGATCTATAACGCGGCAGCGGTGTGCGCGAATGGCGCGATTCAACACGTGTATCACAAACGTTTGTTACCGAACTACGACGTGTTTGATGAAGAGCGAACCTTCGAACCTGGTGTCGGCCAGCATCGCATCTTTGATGTGGCTGGTGTGAGGTGTGCCGTGTCAATTTGCGAAGACATCTGGCGCGCCGATGGTCCCGTGGGTCAACAGGCTCGTGCTGGTGCACAAGTGAATATCAATATCAACGGTTCACCGTTTCATAGTGGCAAGTTGCTTGAACGTGAAGAAATGTTGCGCACGCGTGCTGCCGAAAACACGTGCGCGATTGTGTATGTCAATCAAGTTGGTGGACAAGACGAGTTAATTTTTGACGGTTCATCAATGGTGTTTGCGTCAGACGGAACTTTACTTAGTCGATCTGCACAATTTGAAAGTGGACTTTCGATTGTTGAGATCGACATTGATGCACCTCAGGTAGCGACTGTTGCGCCGATCAGCGAGCGTTATGCCGAAATGTACGGAGCTCTTGTGTTGGGTACGCGCGACTATGTGCGCAAAAATAAGTTCACCGATGTGGTGATTGGCCTTTCGGGCGGAATTGACTCATCAATTGTTGCGGCCGTGGCCGTTGATGCTTTAGGTGCGGATCATGTACATGGTGTGGCCATGCCATCTCGTTATTCATCTGATGGTTCAAAGACCGACGCCTACGCATTAGCTGAAGCATTAGGTATTGATTGTCAAACCATTTCGATTGAGCCAGTTTTTGAAGCGTACTTGTCGATGCTCGCACCAAGTTTTGCAGGTAAGCCGGCCGACCTCACTGAAGAGAATTTGCAGAGCCGTTGCCGCGGACAGATTTTGATGGCCTTGTCAAACAAATTTGGTTGGATGGTTTTAACAACCGGCAACAAGAGCGAACTTGCGGTTGGGTACTTCACGATCTATGGCGACTCGGTTGGTGGCTACGCAGTCATCAAAGACTTACTGAAGACCGACGTGTTTGGTTTGAGTCGGTATGTCAATCAACGTGCTGGTCACGAGATCATTCCCGAGTCGGTACTCACCAAACCACCATCAGCTGAACTACGTCCCGATCAACGCGACGATCAAAGTCTTCCCCCATATGACGTTCTTGATCCGATCTTGGCGTTGTATGTCGAACAAGATCGCACCGCAGCGGAAATTATTGAGATGGGACATCCCGAAGACATCGTGCGACGCATTACACGACTCGTTGACATCAACGAATACAAACGTCGTCAATGCCCGCTAGGTGTGCGCGTTTCTGAAAAAGCCTTTGGGAAAGATCGTCGACTACCCATTACGAATGGGTACCGCGGCTAATCAAGCAGTGCTGTGTGTAGTTAGACGTTGCTTGGTGCGGTGCGTCCATAAGCAACGATGCAACCAATCATCCCGGCCGCGCAGATTGCGCCGATGAAAGCCGGAACATTGATACCGAATTTGTCGTAGGCCGCAGTTGCAATGAGCGACATACTCGCACGGCCCAAAGTTCCGCCTGCTAAAACAATTCCTAATCCGCGACCAGGTGAAGCAGGAATGAGGTTGGCGGCTAATGGCAGCATGCTCACGATGGAGAATTCAAAACCAAGTAAGTAAATGCCCAATAAAATCAACCCGGTTACTTGGTTGTTGTGCCCGACAGTGAGCAAGAGTCCTGCTGGGAAAATCAGTGCGGCGCCAAATATTGCACTGCGCTCTTTGCCCCAGGTGTCGGTGCGGCGAGCACTTGTCACTGACGCGAGTAGTTCAAATGCTCCGAGACCAAAGACCACTGCCGAGATACCCGCTTCGGTAAAACCAAATTCGTCTTCAAGCCACGAACCAAAAGTGACAAACAAAGTTTGGCTGGCGGCCATTAAGAAGAACATCGCGCCGAAGATCCAATAACCATTGAGCGGCATCTTGGGTTTAACGGTTTCTCGCGATCGTTGCGAACCAGCGACATCGTGACCGTCAAGGCGAGTCATCACAATGAGGGCCATGACTGCAACACTGATCGCACCAACGGCATAACCCCAGCGCCATGAACTGGCGGCAGCCACCAGACCCATTGCAGTCACACCAATAAGAAGACCGAGTGCCCATGAGGTTTCGGTGATGCCAATAACACGGCCGCGTTTTTCGTATTCAACGTGATCATTCACCCATGACGCGAGACCAATATCGAAAATGAATTTGGCGATGGCAATCAGCAATATGCCAAGAACAAAAATCCATACCGATGGACTTGCCGCTGCGATAGTGGCAGCACCAGAAATTGCGAGCAATCCGCCGGCCATCGCAGTACGACGATGCAAACGATCAACAAGCCGGCCAAGTATGGGCGAGATACCCATCGCGATCTCAGTGATCATGAGTGCTAAGCCAAGACGCGACAAACTGATATGAAAATCTTTGGAAATGCTCGCGAGAAATGGTGGGGCATAACGAAAACACGCGTTTGATGTCAGTCGCGCAATAGTGAGTGTCGAGACATGGCGTCGAGTTTCTTCAGAATACGAGTCGTCCAGAAACCGATCGGCAAAATAACTTTGGTTGTGGACGTTCAATCAAGATCCGTTTCGTTGTCACCAGATTTGGCGATGAGATAACCAATCGCGCGTTCGGTCTTCTCGTAACGACGCGTAATTTCCCAAAAATCAGGACCGTGCCCAGACACATGTAAGTGCGCTAATTCGTGAACAATCACGTAGTCGAGAACCCAAGAAGGAAATCCGACCAGGCGAGTGGACATACGAATTGTTTTTGTTGACGGTGTACAAAGTCCCCACACCGATGTGAGATTTTCTGCCCATTCAATGCTGTCGGGTGTACGTAGCGAGTAACGCTTTGCCAAAATGCGTGCACGATCGGTGAGATCAATTTCTTGGGTCGCAATTTTGCGTTTAAAGCGACGCACCATTTCGGCGACGTTGCTCGCTTCTTCGCTCTTGCTCATCCAACTCGGAATTGAAACGCGCAATACATCGCCGTGCATCTGTGCGCTCACTGTTCGACGACGTTTTTTTGAGCGAACGACTTCAATCTGAAATGGTTCGGGTTGGACGGGAGAGTCGTCAAAAAGTTTGAGTTCAGAATTTCCTGAGTCGGTCTTGCTTGTCATATCGCTCATTCGACTGCACCGGTGTTGCGGAGTTCATCGGCGATGAGTTGTAACGGAAACAACAACGAACCGCATTTCCAACCGTCGGTGGGTGTGTGTTCAAACCATGAACCCGCCAAGTTAGGAAAGCGTTGTTCACCGCCACCGAGGTGTTCGTGAAGCAGGCGCAACACGCCGCCGTGAGAAATCACCAAGACGCATCCACCAGTGTTTTGCGCCACGATGTCATCAAGGGCTGCTTGAGCACGTGAGGTCGTTGAGGCAACCGATTCAAAATTGGGTGGACGGCGATCGGACTCAAGGTAGCCAGGCCATTGTGATCGAATCTCGGCTTGGGTCAGGCCCTGCCATTCGCCGGCATCATTTTCTTGCCAACGTGGGTCAAGTCGGTGAGCCGGACAACCGATGACTGAGGCAATGGTTTGCCCTGTCACTCGAGCTCGTTCTAAATCGCTTGTGACAACGACGTCAAAAGTGGGGCATTCGGTGGCAATCAGTCCGCCGGCGAGTCGGGCTTGTTCGAGACCGTGGGCGGTGAGCGGTGGGTCGGCTCGGCCTTGCCAGCGACCACTGGCGTTCCATGTGCTTTGGCCGTGTCGCAGAACCAAGATTCGGGTTCGAAGTTGGTTGAGGGGTTCGACTGGCACAACCAACGAGGGTAGTGCGGGTACGCTCGGCGAGGTGGCAACTCTGCGTCTCTTTGCTCAAGCCCGAGAAGTGGCCGGCACCTCGAGCGACACTGTCGATGGAGCCACCGTCGATGAAGTGATTGCCAACGCAGTCGTTCGTTATGGGCAAAATTTCGCCAGATTGCTCCCAACTTGCCGTATTTGGCTGAATGGTGAAGCGGTACCTGCTTCGACCACCGTGAGCGATAAAGATGAAGTAGCGGTTTTGCCACCCGTCTCTGGAGGATGTCAATGAATATGCCAACTCAACCATCTGGTGATCCAGCAGCATTGCCATTGCCCGACTTACGTGCTGAACGCGATGCGTTGCGCAAACAAGAAGATGCAGTTTCGTTTGTACGTCGACTGGCTCAAGGTCGCGTCGACCTGGTGACTGCAGTCCGTCAACATAAAGCCGACGGAACTGGAGCGGTTTCAGTTGCCGAAATCGTTCGCTCAGGTGTTGGTCCAGCACCAAGTACGGGCTCAGCTCGTCCGCCCCGTGATACCGAAGTCAGCGCCGACCATCCGTTGCTCACCGAGTTTGATGCACTGTGCGATCAGTTGGGCTTTGACAATATGGCCGACCTCGATGATGCGGGCTTGCAGGCGCTCGAATCAGGCTTGAAGAGCTTTGAGTCGACCCAATCAGAGATTCGTCGGCAGTTGTTTGACCGTATTGATGGCCTGACCGCCGAATTGGTCCGTCGCTATCGCGATGGCGACGCCTCGGTGGACACTTTGTTGCAGAACTAACGGCATCAACTTAAGTCCCTTCTTGGGGCACGTTCAGGCAAAGGTCGCAGACCACCGATAGTTTTTGTCTTCTGTGACGCGTGTAGCCATGCTCTCTTTCCACACCTCACCCCTGGCTCAGCCAGGCGTTGGTGATTCGGGCGGTATGAACGTGTACGTGCGCGAACTTGTGGCGGGTCTCGCTCACGCTGGCGTTGAAGTGACTACTTATACGCGTGAGTGGCGCAGTGGATTGCCGCGTGAGGTTTTGGTTGAACCCAATCACCGCGTCGTTCATGTGCCAGCTGGTCGATTTGATTTGCCCAAAGAAGAACTCGAAGGCATGGTGCCTACATTTACTGATTTCGTTCTGGACGATATTCGACATGCTCATGCAGCCGATGTCGTGCACGCTAATTATTGGTTGTCGGGAGTTGCCGGACATTCCATCAAACACGAACTCGGTATTCCGTTAGTAACAACTTTCCATACCTTGGCGCGCGTCAAGGCCGAAGGTGGAGATCCCGAACCCGAACGTCGTGAACGAGCTGAAGCGCAAATCATCGGATGTGCCGATGCGATTTGTGTGAGCTGCGACGAAGAAGAAGATCAGTTCCGTCGTTTATATGGCAATCCTCCTGGGCTTGTTGAAATTGTTGCGCCTGGTGTTGAACACGCATTCTTTACACCAGGCGATAAGCGCGGTGCACGTTTTGCTTTAGGTATGGGCGAGGGCCCGGTGTTGTTATTCGTTGGCCGCATTCAGCCACTGAAAGGTGTCGATGTAGCGGTTCGTGCTTTGGCTGCGTTGAATCGCCGCGATGCTTCGCTGTATGTCGTGGGCGGTGCGAGCGGACTACAAGGCGACACTGAAGTCGTCCGCGTGAATTCATTGATTAACGAACTTGGCCTGACTCAACAGGTTCATTTCGTTGAGCCACAGGCTCACCACATGTTGTCAACGTATTACCGTGCCGCCGATGCAGTGTGGGTGCCAAGTCGCTCCGAAAGTTTTGGTCTTGTTGCTCTTGAAGCAGCAGCTTGTGGAATCCCAGTAATCGCAAATGCTGTTGGTGGACTGTTGTCATTGGTTGATCACGGATTGACGGGTTACTTGGTTGCCGATCGCGATCCAGAGATGTTTGCGAAATACACCGCTGAACTGTTGAACAACCCAGCACTCGCATCGTCAATGAGCGCTGCAGCCGCCGAACGTGGTCGTCGCTATACCTGGAGCTTTGCCGCGGCGCGTTTACGTCGCGTGTACACCGATGTCACATCACGAGCGTTGGTGAACTGCTCGTGAGCGATTTGTTCAGCGACTCATCACTGGCGATCATCGAACGTCAAATTGACGAGTGGTTGGCCAAAATGAAGAGTGAAGACGAAGTGATTTTGGCGATTGATCACGGCGATGCCGATCCGGCATATCGCGCACGTTGGTATGTGCGTATGAAGGGTGACACCAAAGACTTCATCACGGTGTGGCTCACGCTCGGTCAACGCACCTTGCGTTACGAGACTTATGTAATGCCCGCACCCGAAGAGAACATTGCCGAGTTCAATGAGAACTTGTTGCGACGTAATGACAAGTTGATCGGCGCACATTTTTCGCTGGGTCTTGAAGACGCGGTGTATTTGCGCGGTGAGTTACCGCTGTCAAGTCTTGCCGAATCAGAAGTCGATCGGATCGTGGGCTCGATTTATGCCCACGTCGAACAATGCTTCAGGCCGCTGTTGTCTATTGGTTTTGCCTCGCGTTTTAAGAACCAGTAGTCGCCGTCACGGCCAGGTGACTTCCCACACTGCAGTGGTCTCGCTGGTGTTGATCGGGAAGTCGGCATCGGCGAGACCGCCAATCGCGTTAGCGTGAAGGTATGAGCAACACCTCGGGTTCTTCAACTCTGGCCATTATCGGTGGCGGAAATATGGGCGCAGCTTTAGCGGGCGGCTTGTTGGCTTCAGGTTTCGTATCACCCTCCGAATTAGTGATCGTTGAAGTGATTGCGGCTCGCCGTGAACAACTGACCACGATGTTCCCTGGCGTCACGATTTCTCCTCTGATTACTCCGTGTGGTTCGGCAGTGATTGCCGTGAAACCCCCCGATGTTCCTGCCGCCTCGCAATCAGCCGTGACGGCTGGGGCGGGTCGCGTGTTGTCGATCGCTGCTGGTGTCACGATCAAAACGCTCGAGGCCGCGTGCGGATCAGGTGTTGCAGTGATTCGTGCCATGCCTAATACGCCGGCATTGGTGGGCGAAGGTGCCTCGGCAATCGCCGGTGGCGCGCATGCCAAAGAGGTCGATATTGCTTGGGCCGAGGCTGTCCTTGGTTCAGTCGGGCTGGTTGTTCGAGTACCCGAGACTCAACTTGATGTGGTGACGGGCTTGGCGGGCAGTGGTCCGGCGTATTTGTTCTTGGTTGCTGAAGCCCTGATGGACGCTGGTGTGGCATCGGGTTTGCCTCGGGCAACGGCCGAAACGCTGGTGCGACAGTTGTTTGTCGGTTCAGCGAAATTGCTCGCTCAAGGCGAGGCCCCGGCCGATCTTCGAGCAAGCGTGACCTCGCCGGGTGGCACAACGGCGGCGGGCGTTTCAGTCCTTGAGGCTGAGGCCGTGCGGGCTGCCTTCATTCAGGCGGTCAAAGCCGCAACTGACCGCAGTCGTGAGTTGGGCAACCGCTAGAACCTTGGTGAAAACCCCCAAAATCAGGCGGGAAATTTCGCAAAAAATCTCTGCACAAATTTTCACATTTGGTGGAAAGCGGGTCTAGGGTATGTCGCAGGTCACATGACCGCTAGCTGAAGAGCTGGGAGACGCGCTCGAAAGAGCAGCGCCGACTGGGCCGGTGTCATCGGGGGGTTGACACCGGCCCTGTCGCATTCTCGGGCCACGTTTTTGGCCCCATTCTTGATCGCATTTTTCGGGTGAACCACTGACACACTGTCGTTCGTGAGTCGCACCTATGACACCGTGTCGTTCTTATCTGACTTGGGTTATGAGTCAGAGCACGCTGGAGTCGTGAAGGCCGTCATTCGTGAATCAGCACCGCACGTTGTGGTGATTGATCTCACTCATGGCATTGCACCCTTTGATACGCGAGGCGCTTCGTTGTCATTAGCACGAGCAGTTCCGTATCTGACTGAAGGAATAGTGATTGCCGCAGTTGATCCGGGTACAAGCAACGAACGTCGTCTTGTTGCCGTTGAAGTTGCGGGCGGCGCCGGAATTTTCATTGGTCCCGATAACGGAGTGTTAGCACCAGGAGTCGCACTTGCTGGTGGAGCCGAACGTGCAGTTGTGCTTGATCGTGAAGAGTTGCATCTTGCAACGCCAGGCACAACGTTTGTTGCGCGTGATGTATTTGCGCCGATCGCTGCGTTACTCGCAAATGGTGAAGATCTCTTTGATGTCGGTACCGAAATTGATTCGTCCCTGTTGTTGCCGGGCATTGTTCCGATTCCGCGTGAAGAGAATGGTGGCTTCGAGTGTGAAGTGCTGTGGGTCGATCGCTTTGGCAACTGCCAACTCAATGTGAGTCTTGATGATCTGGAAACTTCATGGGTCAATCCTGTTGAACGCGTCCGAGTTTCATTCGGTGACACCACGCGCAATTTTGTAGTGGTGCAATCTTTCGCCGAGTTGGGTCAGGGTGCCACCGGATTGGTGATTGACTCGGCGGGGTTGTTATGTGTCGCTGTCGACTGCGGATCAGCGACCGATCAATTAAGTCTGGGTGAGGGTCAACAAGTGACGTTGCAACCTGGGGGCGACGAACCAGCCGTCTCGACCCCAGTTGCGTTGCGACCCACTCCATAATCGCTAAGGTAAGTACATGCGTCCGGCTACCACATTGACTGTTGCGATTTTGTTGGGTGGAATTTTTCTTGCTGGAATCATTTCGCTGATGCGCCTGTAAATCGTTTTGTCATTCATTGAACTTGATTGTTGACGATTTACCGCGCAATACCTTCGGCAAGTTGCTGCGCCGTTCGCTGTGAACCGCTTGCTTGAGTTGAAGCAACCAAAAATCCGCTGAACAGAACAACAATTCCGACAAGCAACGTCATTGCAAAGGCGCGATCTTCACCCATGCGGCCAGCCAAGGTTCCGCTACCAGATAACACCAATGTGCCAAGAGCAATCAATGTGTTACTTGTTGCGTGACGTCGAGCATTAGTGATGTGTCGTTGCGCTTCACCAACAGCAGGTACGCGCCCGCGGACGACACGAATGATTGACCACACTGCACCACCAATGATCACTACTGCAGCGACGCCAGATCCGACCGCGGCAAAAACACGTGGAGCAACGCCAAATAATTCGCTTCCTTGTGGCATGGCCTGTTGACCAAGATCACGAGATTTTGTTGGAGCAATGAGGACGACGCCGACAGCAGCGCCCGATAATCCGATGAGCCATTGTTTGGTGATGTATCCAATGCGCGGACCAAACAATAAATACACCGTTCCAAGTGCAAGCCACGGAACATTAAGGACAGCACCAGCTAAAAAGAAAACGCGAAACGATCCAAGGCTCCAACCGCGAGCCTCGGCCCACCACAGCGCTAAAGATCCGAGAGCAAAGAGTAGAAGTGAAAAACTCCACGCGCCATCGTGCGGACGTCGTCGTCGTAACCAGCGATCGAAAGTTGAAATGCTGAACGCGAGAGCCACCATTGTTGCGGCAGCAGCGAGAGCAGCATTCAGAGTCACATTGTGAGGTTAGAGCAGAGTTGGCATGAAGTGAGTGGGTGTTGTTCGAGCGACTGCGATGGCGGTGACCGATGACCATCGTTTATCAACAGGTTTACGTGGTGAGAGTTCGCCAACTGTCGTGGTGACGCGTAGCGTTTTCTCTATGGCCGAACGCCCCCGACGCCGAATTCCTGATGCAACTGTTGCGAGATTGCCGATTTATCTCCGGATACTTCACGACCTTGTAGAAAACGAAACAACTGGTATTTCGTCTGAACAACTCGCCGAACTGGCTGCGGTTAATGCTGCCAAAGTTCGCAAAGATTTGAGTTATCTCGGAAGTTACGGAACCCGTGGCATTGGATATGAAGTGCGCTATCTGGTGTTCCAGATTGAACGCGAATTAGGCCTGAATCATGAATGGCCTGTCGTCATCGTTGGCGCCGGCAATTTGGGTCAGGCTTTGTCGGGTTATGGCGGATTTGGTCAAAAAGGATTCCCCGTGGCCGGCGTGGTCGATATCGATCCAGCCAAAATCGGCGGTGTGGTCGGCGGAGTCAGAGTTCGACACATTGACGAACTCGCCCAAGTCGTGGCTGCTCGGCAAGTCTCGATTGGCGTCGTGGCGGTTCCTGCTGAGGCGGCTCAAGATGCGGCTGAACGTCTGGTCAAGGCCGGAATCACCAGTATTTTGAACTTTTCGCCCGTTGTTTTGACCCTTCCCTTCGGAATTCATGTCCGAACGGTCGATCTGGCCCTCGAATTACAAATTTTGAGCTACCACGAGCAGCAACGTCAGACTCGTCAGGCTGCTGTTGCTTCATCCAAGAGCGCTTCGGCGTAGCCAAGAAGTCGAGCAAGATTCTGTGCGCATAGGTATCACAAAAGGTCTCAGGGAATAAGGTAAGAACCGTGTCGATCGTCGTCTTCGGGGTGAATCACCGTACTGGGCCCCTCGCCCTTCTTGAGCGGGTCACTATTGCCGACGACGCAATTGCCAAGACCGTGCACGGCCTGATGTCACGACCCAACATTCGTGAAGTCGTGGTGTTGTCAACGTGCAACCGCACCGAGGTCTACGCAGTTGCTGAAAAGTTTCACGGCGCCTACGGCGACCTGCGCGACTTCTTTTGTGACCTCGGCGGATTCTCGGCCGACGAGTTAATTCCACATGTTTATAGCCAGCACGATGATGCCGCGATCAGCCACCTCTTTGAGGTTGCCTCAGGACTTGATTCAGCCGTGCTCGGCGAAAGTGAAATTCTCGGACAAGTTCGTACTGCCTGGGAACGCTCGCAACGTGAAGGTGGCGCTCTATCAACTTTGAATCTCTTGTTCCGCCACGCGATTGAAACCGGAAAGCGGGCTCGCACCGAAACGTCAATCGGGCGCCACACGTCAAGTGTGAGTCACGCAGCTGTCGACATGGCCCGCGAAAGTCTCGGTGCAATTGACGGCTTGACAGTTCTTGTTGTTGGTGCCGGAGATATGGGTGAAGGTGTCACTGTTGCTTTAGCCGATTCTGGTGTCGGCCAAGTGTTTGTCACTAATCGCACGATTGCCAAAGCACAGGCATTGGCCGATCGTGTGTCAGGTTCGGTGACTGAGTTCTATCGCTTGGCCGAAACACTCAGCGAAGCAGATGTTGTTGTCACGTGCACGGGTGCAGGTTCGACCGTGATTGACGCAGATATGGTCAAAAACGCGATGTCGCTACGGGCGAATCGTCCTTTGTTCATTGTTGATATTGCTGTTCCTCGCGACGTTGAATCTGATGTAGCCAACCTCGATGGCGTTACCTTGCTCGACCTTGACAACTTGCGCGATTGGGCAGCTCGTGGTCAGGCGCAGCGAGCGACCGAAGCACTCGCCGTTCGCGACATCATCGTGCAAGAAATTGAACGATTTAACATGGAGACAACGGCGCGACAGGCAGCACCACTTGTCGCCCAGTTGCACGAACGCGCCGAAGCGGTGCGTGCCGCCGAAATTGATCGTCAAACCAAGAAACTGTCGTCGCTCACGTCAGAGCAACAAGACGCAGTTGATGCGGTCACCAAGGGAATCGTGGCCAAGTTGTTGCACGACATGTCGGTGCGGCTGAAAGATGATGCTGGCACGCCACGTGGCGAGCGCAATTCGGCAGCCGTCCGCGATCTCTTCGATCTTTCGTAATGATCGCAGTCACACGATGAGCGCACTTCGTATTGCGACTCGTAGTTCGGCTCAAGCCCGCACGCAAGCCACAGCGATTGCCCAATTACTTGAAGCCACACATCAAGGTTTAACTGTTGAACTCGTTTTTGTTGACACGACTGGTGATCAAAAACAAGATGTTCCCTTGCACACCATTGGTGGTCAAGGCGTTTTCGTCAAAGAAGTTCAAGCAGCAGTTCTCATTGGTCGGGCTGATATTGCAGTGCATAGTGCGAAGGATCTTCCCTCAACACCTGCTGATGGTTTGTGCATCGGTGCCTTTGGGCAGCGGCGTGATCCGCGTGATGTTTTAGTTGGTCGTTCATTGTCCGACTTAGCCCAAGGTGCAACAATCGCGACTGGGTCGGTACGTCGTCGTGCGCAATTGTCGGCAATACGACCCGACCTAAAATTTGTTGAGTTACGCGGCAACATTCCGACACGTCTAGAAAAAATACCGACCGACGGATCAATCGTGATGGCTGCTGCTGCGCTCGAGATTCTGGGCTGGACTGAACGTGTCAATGAATACATCGCAGTTGATGTCATGATCCCAGCAGTTGGCCAAGGCTGTGTAGCTATCGAATGTCGTATTGATGATGAGCAGACGAAAAATATCTTGATGGCGATCGATGATGCTCCCTCACGTCGAGCAGTCGAACACGAACGGGCGTTTCTTGCCGAACTCGGAAGTGGATGTTCACTGCCAGTCGGAGCCTACGACGATGGTGAGAAAATGCTGGTGTACTTGGCATCTGATGATGGAAAGAAGCATCACTTTGCCACCGTGCCAACTGGACAATCGGCATCACATGATGAATTACTCGTTGTGGCGCGACGTGCGGCGCAAGTCGCCCGAGACGCTGTCGCCGGCTGAGACATGACTTCTGACTCGCCCACGCTTGCTGGTCGAACCATCATCGTGACGCGCGCTGCCGAGCGGGCAGGCGGCTTAACCTCGTTGTTAGTTGATGCAGGAGCGATAGTTCTCGAGATTCCAGTCACCACAACCGTTGATGCACAAGATGCTGGCATTGCGTTACAAGAATCGATTGACAACATCGAGCGATATGACTGGGTCGTTGTGACTTCACCTGAGGGTGCACATCGATTTCGTGAAGCGGCGTCTCGTCTTGATTCATCGAAACAATATTTCAAGATTGCCGCTGTTGGCTCTGCAACTTCAGACGCAGTTGGCGGAGCCGAGTTGGTGCCACAAGTACAAACTGGCCGATCGCTCGGTGAAAGTTTTCCGTCTGGTTCGGGACGAGTTCTCTTGGCAGTTGCTGAATCGGCTGGTACCGACTTTGAAGTTGCAGCGCGCGGAAAAGGTTGGACTGTCGATCGAGTGACGACGTATCGAACTATTCCCATCACCCCATCCGTCGACCGAAGTACTGAAATTTCTGATGCTGATGCCATTACTTTTGCGTCGGCCTCGTCGGTACGCGCTTGGCACGAAGTTTTCGGTATCACCATGCCCAAAGTTGTCGTGGCCATGGGTCCGATGACCGCACAGGCGCTCAATGACTTAGGTCTCAAGAATGTGGTCGTGGCTTCTGAGCAGACTTTGAAGGGCCTTGTCGACGCGACAGCTCGGGCACTGGGGAGTCGTTAAGCACTCACCGACCGTAGGCTGAGGTTATGTCCGCACGCTTCCCCGTGTCACGTCCGCGTCGTTTGCGCCGCACCCAGGCTTTGCGCGATCTCGTTGCTGAGACTCGTCTTAATGTCAATGATCTCGTTGCACCTTTGTTCGTGCGCGAAGGAATCGATTCGCCGATTCCAATCACATCGCTACCAGGTGTCGTGCAACATTCGCGTGCCAGTTTGCGTGAAGAAGTGCGTCAACTTGCTGATCTCGGAATTAAGTCGGTCATCTTGTTTGGCATTCCTGCCAAAAAAGACGAAATCGGATCTGGAGCATTTGATCCAGACGGTGTCGTGCAGGTTGCACTCAGTGATTTGCGTTCCGATCTTGGTGACCGCGTCGTGTTGATGTCGGACTTGTGTGTTGATGAGTACACCAGTCATGGACATTGCGGAATTCTTGATGGTCATGGTTCGGTCGACAATGACAAGACGCTCGAGATTTACGCCAAGGCGGCGATTGCTCAAGCCAACGCAGGTGCGCACATCGTGGCGCCGAGCGGAATGATGGACGGCCAAGTCGGTGTCATTCGTGGCGCACTCGATGGTGCCGGACATACTGAAACGTCAATTCTTGCGTACTCGGCAAAATACGCTTCAGGTCTCTATGGCCCGTTCCGTGATGCAGTCGATGTGCAAATCGTTGGTGGTGGCGATCGCAAGGGCTATCAGCAAGATTGGCGTAACGCGCGTGAGGCTCTCACTGAAGTTGAAGCCGATATTGAACAAGGCGCCGACATGGTGATGGTCAAGCCGGCACTGGCGTATCTCGATGTGATTGCAGCAGTGCGTTCAATCGTCAATGTTCCCGTTGCTGCGTATCACGTGAGCGGCGAGTACTCAATGATTAAAGCAGCAAGCGCAAATGGTTGGATCGATCACGATGTTGTGGCGACCGAACATCTCACTGCAATTAAGCGCGCTGGCGCTGACATTATTTTGACGTACTTGGCACGTTGGTATGCCGAATTAGCGAACGGCTGAAACTTATGACAACTCAAAAACAGTCAGTGATTCCTTACTGCGACGCCACGGCATGCGTTGCGGCAGGTTGTAATCCGATCGTGTGCACCGGTGCTGGAACTCCTTCGAACAAAGAAGTCTTCGAGCGTTCAACTCGTGTCATTCCTGGCGGAGTCAACTCATCGATTCGTGCATTTAAAGCGGTCGGCGGTTCGCCTTATGTGGTCGCTCGTGGTGCGGGTGCGCACGTGTATGACGTTGAAGGTAAGCAGTACGTCGATTTAGTACAAAGTTATGGCGCAGTCATCTTGGGCCATGCCCATCCATCAATTACTTCAGCATTGCGTGATGCTGCTCCCGACGGAACGTCTTTTGGTGCGCCAACGCCTCGCGAAATGAAATTGGCTGAAGCTATAAGTGAGCGCGTGCCGTCTTGTGAGCGTGTGCGCTTCATGAACTCGGGTACCGAAGCAACATCGACTGTCGTTCGATTGGCTCGTGGTCTAACTGGTCGTTCAAAAGTCATCATCTTTGATGGCAACTTTCATGG
>Ga0114977_10001600_pt1 | contig 14889 bp, 11 predicted proteins | sample S_130805_MF_Meta_FD_87026 | JGI IMG/M metagenome (GOLD analysis project Ga0114977, IMG submission 87026) | Freshwater microbial communities from Lake Simoncouche, Canada to study carbon cycling - S_130805_MF_MetaG | ecosystem: Environmental > Aquatic > Freshwater > Lake | place: Lake...
GGGTTCTGCAAACCTAGACAGATCAATCTCGCTACCAACTCGAACCGTTGCCTTTGTTTTTGGTGCTTTTGCTGCTTTGCCTTCGCCAATCTTAATACTAGGCGCAGATTGATGATCTAATGTTACTTCAGCAATTCTAACTGTGCCAGCGTCCCCTCCGGCAGCAGTTGCTTTAGCATTGTAAATCCCAAACTTGGTGGCTGGAATTTCATCACCAAGATTAACGGGATCTTCAATGTATGTATGTTCAAGAACTTTGGCTATGTAGTTTTTCCCAGCCTTAAACTCTTGTCCAATTTCAAGCGCACCAGTCTCCATTTGTTTTCCGCCTTCTGAGATCAGAAAACTTGCGGCGTTGTAGGAGTGCTCTGCCTCACTTGTGGAGTGAATATCAAATGACTTTGAAGATTTACTTATGCTTTGAATTGCATCAAAGAAATCTTCTGGACTACTTTTACCATATTCAAAATAACCATGCGAATCCTCAGCGAGGTTCTCCATGATTACATTAGGAGTCTTTCCGCTTTTACTAAATATGCCATAATGAAACGCAGGAATGTATCCATCTATGCTATAGTTAGAATTATTAAAATAATCATAATGCTCACTTATGTACTTCCAGTCCGGGCGCTTCATGGCCTCAGATGGAGTTAAGATCTTCATGCCGGATAAAATCATCTCCGCAATTAAAGGGTTTTCGTAAAAGCTTCCAGTGCCTCCCGTATTTCCTTCTGTGTGGTACTCCTTAGACAAGCCCATCATCTTGTCCTTTGCGGCCTCAAGATTGGCTTTGATATTGCGATCCCAATTCTTTTTATCCTGACCTGCGGGAGCTTTAAGCTTACCAGCATCAAAGTCACGCATCATCTTTTCGTACTCTGTCTTAGCAATTTTGTGCTCGGCTTCCTTGCCTTCTGCTGGATTGCTTCTGGATGTATAAGCGTTCTTCCTAGCAGCAAACTGAAAGTCCTTATACTGAAAGCTCATCACCTCATTGGCGATCTTGATAGAGCTATTATTTGCAGCTCGCTCGGCATCATCAGGCGTGGCGTGAACGCTTTTCTTGCCATTCTCAAATAAGGTGGTCTTGCCATCTTTTGCAATAACCATGCGCTTCCCGCTAATGGTATCGGTGACAAACTCGGATGTTCCAATAACTTCGCTGGTAGTACTGCGTGCAGCAAAGTTAGCCCTGATTGCATTAGGCACAGTTGTCGGGTTATAAGCCACAACAACAGGAGCACCATTCAATGTGAAGTCAGATACCCCCATCACCCGATCAAGACGCATTTGCCCAAGCACAACTGAACCACGGGACATCTGGATTTTGTTGCCGTTGATGTCGATGGTTTCCTTTTTGTTTTCACCAAACAGATTAGTTTCAAACGTAGGCACATTGGCCATGGCGTCCCTATCCATTTGATAATATTTACTCTTCTCGGAACGCGGCTTTACGTTAATGGAGTTGTAAATAAGATCCCTAATCCCTTCACTAAATCCCGGCAACGAAGCCGCAGGGATACGATTGGGGCTGGAATAGTTATCAAAGTAAGACTGCAAGAATGGAATGAACTTTTGAAGGGAGTTAATTCCCTTGTTCATCATCTCCGCTTTAACGGATGGGGTAACATCTGCAATGCGCTGGGCGTGCGACCAAGCCCTACTGATGTCAATAAACCCAACATTAAGCCCACCCTCTTTTGTTTGGTGTAGAGACACAGGAAGGATATGACGATTTGATCTCCCGTAGTATTGGTTCTCCCGTGATCCCTGAGAGCGCCCAATGTCATGCCAAGCATCAGTCGTGATGATGCGCCCTTCTCGGATAGCTTTATTTGCAGCAAGCCATCCTGTCTCTTGCTCTGGCGTGGCAACCCTACGGCCATTAACTTCAATGCGGGCCATTGCTATCAAGGACTCATCAGACAAGCTCTGAGTGTAGATGAGTGGATCGCCCTCCTTTAGCTTAGAGATGTTGGCGTGAACAGTTCCGTCCCTAGACAAGTTCTCAGTGTACGCAAGCACACTTACTCCGGGGTCTGCGGATGCAATAGCGTGAGCTTTATAGAACCATTCTCGTTTGATCTCGTTCTTCTGAGACTCAGAAGTTGTCCATTCCCCGTCCTTCTTATCTTCAATGGAAAAGAACTTGCGATCTTTTGTTACGTCAAAGTACCTAACGCCATCAAATGAGTTGCGGGCTTCGATGGTTGATTTGCCCTCGGATACTGCGGTAAGAACCTTGTTAACAATGCCATCCATAATAGGACTCATTGCCAACTTGCCATCCGAGTTAAAGAAATGCCCATAGACTGGGTCTTGATGAATGTCTTGTTTGCTAAAGTCAAATGCAGACAAGATGTTTCCAACCGTTTTATCCCAAGCCTTATCAACCAAGTTCCTTGTCTTGCTGGGAAGAAGATCTTTTACCTTTGCTCCAGCCAATTTTGCTCCAGCGTAATGGGCAAGATATTCGTCAAGAATTGGAGATAGAATATCAATCTTTTCTGCATCAGAAACATCCGGTTGTGATGCGCGATCAATCAATTCATTAAAATGAGCTTTTTTTGCAGCGCCAACTTCAGGATTAACTTTACTAAGTTCATCTGTGTATTTAATAGAAAAATCTACAATTTCATTTGAAAATAATTTTGGGTCATTTGATTTAATTCTTTCAAAAACACCGGAGGTAACGTCCTTTGCAGCAGCTTCACTAAATACTGAATGAGATACTTCATGAACTAAATCTCCAGTAGTAGCGTGCTCTGGATTAAAAATGATAGTGCTTCGACCGTCATTACTTCTGCGAATATGAACCGCAGTTCCACCAAGAAGCCCAAGCTCATCTAAAGCCTTAGTTGTTGCTTCAGTTCCATCATGGAAGATAAAATCATTTCCAGCCTTTTCTACGGCTGTAGCCACAGAAAGAATAAGTTCTTTGGCATCTAGGGATACGTTCTTGTTGTTATACAAGTTCATCCTCCCAAGCGAGTCGGCAATATTAACTTGAGCTACTTCTCCATTGGCATCTGTAAACTCAAGCGTCTTGTCTAGCGGCCTGCTGGTTAAGTCCTTTTTGAACAGTGCGGCTACACGGTTCTCCTTTGAGTTAATGAGGGCACTAGCAAAGTGTGGTACTCCGGCAACTGCACCAACTCCAAGGCCAGCAGCAAACCCTTCCATCATTCCGTGGATAGGATCATCATCAAGCGCATAGGCCTGCATACCACCGATTGCGCCCATGAATGCGCCAGTGTTTACAACAGAATCTGCCAGTGCTTTCATGGCGTTTGTGAACGTATCTGGAGGGGCAATAGCCAAAGCCATCCTAGCCCCAGATCTAACTGTAGCCGCCTTGGTTGTGTTTTCTCCAAGGCCAAGCAAGGCTTCACGAACAGATCCTTCCTGAAGTCCTTTAAGGACTGCTGATCCAACTTCACCGCCAGCACGCAAAGCTTTTCCGCCAAGGGAAGCGCCAATTAAATAACCTCCAGTGCCGTACATAAAGTCGGCCCCATATAGCATTTGACGAGATGCCATTTGTCCTACAATTTGCGCCGATCTACTAACAGAGTTTTCTGTTACGCTATCAACAACACTAGCTAGTGAATTAATTACAAACTTGGAAGTAGCATCAAGTGCCGTCCCTGTTAATGCGGCCCCCTTCATTGCAATCCGTGGAAGCATCTCATTAATAATAGCAGACGGAACAAGCTTTGAAGCTACAGATCCAAGAGCAAGCGAGGCTCCAGCCTTTGCTAATAGCCCACTGCCAGCAAGAAGCCAGCTTGCGTCAAGAGCGTTTGAGATGCTGTTAGCGGCACGAACATCCTCTGGAGATGCTTGAATGTCAGGAGAGGGCTGTAATGCTCCGGGGACAGTAGGTAAAATTGGAGACTGAGCGCCTTGAGTTAGAAGTTCTCCATTGCTTCTTTTGCTGGCAACATCTGCCATTTCATACATCTTTTTGTATGCGGCAAAGTCTTCGTCTTTTTGGTAATCAAGACTGCTTGGAAGCACCCATTTCTGTCCAGTGTGAAAAGCTAGCTGACCAAGCATTCCTAGCCGTTCGGTTCCAAGCAAGAATCCTTCAGTTGCGTTGTAAAGCGCTCTAGCAGATTTTCTTTCATCATAGCTTCCAACTGCCTTTAGTCCTTCAATGCCAAAATCAACTAGACCTTTTCCAAAGTCAATTGCTGCGTGTTTAAGAATATCAACATAGGAAACATCATGGGCGTCATCTAGAAGATCTTTGTCTTTTACCCAACTTAGATAATCTTCCTTTGTCATGCGGTTAAGGACGTAGTCTGCCCCTCCCTGCATCTTGTCAATCTGAGTGTCGGCTGAGTTTCTTGGGAACGATACGTTGATATCAGCTATAGCCTGATCATAGGGAACGGATTTATCATAAGATACGATCAATGGCTCTCCGTCGTCATTTGCGCGAGTAGGCAAACTGATTTGATAATCAGTAGCGTTGGGATCATCTTTATGCCTAATTGCGGTAATTGGACTGAGTTCCATAATTAATTAGTCTTGTCCAAGAAGTGGCTGAAAGTTTGTAACTTGTTTAACGGATTGCCCAAAGTTTAATACCTTCCCTTTTTTAAGAGGAGGCCCAGAACTTGGAAGAGGGGATTGTCCAGTTTGATTCATTACTGGTTTTTGAGATTCAGAAAATGGATTCTGGTTATACACAGGAGTTATTTGAAATCCCTTCAATCTATTCTGAATGTCTTGAACATCAGACTTGGCCCTAACTCCGGGATTAATTGTATCATTAAATCTACGAAGGCCGGTATCTTCAACTGCTTTTCCTAGTTTGTCATGGGCCTTATCATATATGGAATTTTGAGCACCAGCGCCAGCCTTGTAAATAAGTTCAACCTTATTCATAAAGCCTTCTACATCAAAAGAAAATGCATTTAAAAATCCGCCCCTTAATTTAATTAATTCGGCCCAATCCTTTGGACTCTTTTCAAAAAAAGTAGTAACTTCTGGAAGTAAACGATTTGCTTCAGACAATTGAACGGCATCAGATTGTCCTGTTGCAATAGACTGCATAACTTTCGGAAGATTTGCTTCAAGAAAACTTATTAACTGTCCCCTTTTTTCTTTTCCTTCACTTGAATCACCAAGTCTTTTAACTTCAGCTAACAAAACTTTTGCAGTAGAAAGCTCATTGTGCATCATTGAAAGTGTAAGCTCACTTTGTAGATGACTTGCTTTTCCAGCTTCAGCTTCAGTAACTTTAAAAAACTTACTTTCTCGGATGTCTGCCATCGCAGGAGTTTTGAGATCAAGCATCATTCGGCTCTGCTCAATCCAGTCTTTTCTTAATTCAGGCGGAACCTGTTGTGCCTGATTAAGGATTTCAATCATGGCATTCTGCCTATGTTCATTTTTAAATTGCCTTTCAGCTTCATACTTATCCCCGACAGTAGGCTGTGCTTTAATGTAATCCTGCCATGTTCTGATTGGCTCATTAACAGCCTTGTTAGAAACACGAACGTAGTCTGGAGCGTTTTCAACCGCTTGCCCAGTTGAGGGAGCGGCAGCAGCAGCAACCTTAGCGGCGGTTACTCCTTCAACTTTTGGGGGCTGATAGCCACTAGCAAATTGTGCGCGTTCTTCTGGACTAAATGAATCAATAGTTTCTGGAGAAAATCCTAACTTACTTAAAGTTGTAGAGATCTTTTTTTCACCGCTTTGAATAGATGACTCACGGCTCGCAATGACATCATCATACGTTGATTTTGTAATGCTTTTGTTTTCAAAAGCTTTGTTTGCAATATCAATATCGACCTTATCTCTTTCAATATTACTGGCAATCCTTTCGCCCTCTGAGGCATTTAGGCTATCAGCATATTTTTGTGCATTTCCTGAAACGGTATTTAACGTGTTCCTTATCTTTGCTTTCTCCTCCTCGTATACCTGAGGAGTAATGGCACGTTGCGCCATTTTATTATCCAAATCCTGAAGGTCACGCTGGGCATTTTCAGCAGTTTGCTTCGAGGCTCCATAAGCCATCGAATCAAGAAATTCGCTTAGGTATCCCATAAATAATTACCTCCTTGGAAAAAGACTTTCATCATTAAAAAGAAAAGGTTGCTTTCTTCCAGAGCGATATGGGACAGGCATATCTTCACCAGAAGTATCATCCACTGGGAGAGGAAGGCTTTTTGCATTAACAGGCTCAAGGCCTGAATTATTATCTGGATGATGCGCAGAAATAAACGGAGTACTTGCTGGGTCTGCAGGGCCTCCTCCGTAAATAGGGGGAGCAACTTGTCTGTATGCCGCCCTAGCCTCTTCCGAATTCCAAGGTTGCATAGATTGAGCCTTATCAGATCTTTCTTGCATTGAGCTTTTAAATGCCATTGGCATGAAGCTATCAAACATCTTAGCTGCACCCCGTGTGCCAAGATTGTCTGCATCAATGCTCATTTGCTTGGCTTGCTCTCCTGAAATTCCAAACATCTCTTGAATCTTGGGATTATCTAAAAGCTTTTTGTTTGCCTCATTACTTGCTTTAAGATCTCGATGTTCGGCATAAGCAGCACCAACAGAACCAATGACACTACTGGCGGCTTTTCCAATGCTATCATACATTTGCCGATTTGATTCCCCAATCCTGGCTCCAGCTTCTGCTAGCCCCTGTCCCATTTGAGCAAAAACTTTCTCTGGCCCCGGCCCGTTATAAAGATCTTTTGGTTTCATTCAGTTTCTTTCTAGCTTCTAAACAAAGTTGACTTCCTTTTTCAAAACGCTGACAGGCTAAAGGCCTGACTTCATATATACTGCAAGACACAGACTTACCCACAGTGCCACACAGTGCCACACAGCGGCTGTTGACGGTCTTAAGCAATGGGTAGTCATCTCGGATAAGTTCTTTAGGTATGTTGACTGCGTCTGATCTGTCTTTTTTAAGAATTGGCCAACTCCATTTGTGGGAGCAACAAGCCCCGCAGGTCTGGCAATTCATTTCGGACGTTACAGTATCTAGCCACGGGTTGCTCATGTAGAACATGCTCATGCAGGTTTTCCACAACAAGGTCAAGCTTTGGGCAGTGAACAAACTGACTTTCGCGTTTGTCTACGCAACGAAAACACGCATGAACATAATCTGAATTTAAGTACTTATCAGGTTTGCTAACTACATTTTTATCATACCTATTATTATCATATGATATATTATTGCTTAAAATATACGTTGCAATATCAGAGTCACTCCAAGATTTAATTGGAAACCACATGCTTGTGGTTGCTCCAATCATCTTCATGTCAAGTTCAAGTGGAATTAATCCAGTTAACGGATCTTCATCGCCATCTTTATGTCCACACAAAAGAACATCAAAGTCAGTAATAACATGTCCTTTAGGACGGTTAAGCCATTCTTTACCACAAACCCAAGGCATGTCTGACTTAAACAACTCAGTCCCTCGCATGACTTTTACAAAACCATCTCCTACAGTATAAGTTTCACAAACATCAATGCGATCCTTGCCATGAGTAAGCGCCACAGAAACGGGAACCCAATCATGGACTGTCATATTTAAGTCTTCTTGGACTTTATGGTGATGGTTGTATTTTTCTGGCAAGAATGGAAGTTTCCAATGAATGACTTCAATATCTGGACAAATCTCTTGTGCAATACTAAGTAAGACCGTGCTGTCTTTGCCGCCACTCCAAAGCACAGCAGGTCGCCTAGCCCTATTTAAGGCCGTCTTGATTACTTGAATTGTCTTTGAGATATACATTAAAACAAAATTGCCGCCGTGCCAATAGCAGTGCTTCCAATAGACGCTATCATTCCAATTTTTCCTGCTTTAGAAGCGGCATTGCTTGCCGCCTGTCCTGCTTGAGCTTGAACCTGTTGGTTGTATGAGCCATAAATGCTTCCCATACCAGTCTGGCTTTCTGGATTAAACAAAGCTGGCCCTGCTTGGCCTTGACTCGCAAGGGCATTTCCAACAGTTGATCCTCCAGCAGTAGAGGCATACATGGGTTGTTGATAGAAACTAGCCAAAGCAGGTTGAGACTGCTGCGAAAAGTAATTACCAAGTTGCGTTGCAGTACTCAGTGCTTGCTGTTGCCTTCCTTGGGTGTAGTTATAACGATTTAGTACACCAGCAAGTCCAGCCTGCTGCCCAAGTGCGGTTCCGCGAGAAGCGTACCCCTGCAATCCCTGCTGATCAAGAGTGCGCTGTTCTTCTGGAGACAACTGAAAGTTTTGCTGCAATTGTTTTCCAAGCTGATTCTTGGTGTAATCTTGCAACTGCTGGTTAATTCCCGCTGTTCCTTGAGCTTCTTGAAACGCCTGAACATATCCTGACCCACGTTCTTGAAGTCCCTTGAGCTGATTTTCTTGAGTAGATTTATTATAAGAAGCCTCAAGATTGCTATAACTTGGCTGAATGTCTTTATAAAGCGCAAGCTGATCTTTTGCTGATTGATTTTGAATATCAGTCTGTAGAGCTTGATATTTTGGCTGAAATTTAGCTTCCGACTCATACAACTTAGGCGCAAGGTCAATTTGAGACTGCAAAATTGACCGCATTGTTTCATTGTACGCTGGTGCTGGTGCTGGCGTTGGCGCTGATGATCCTCCTCCTCCCATAAGAAAATATCCTTTCTAACTTTTTAGCTGTAAGTGCTACTGGTTTACCGTCTATCCAAGCCCATAACTCATGGACGGGTTGATCTTGTTGTTTAAGAAACTTTCTGAGTACTTCTGCGTGGGCTTTAACATTATCTGCCCATACAAGGTGAGCCATCCAAATGCCTTCTGGATTGCTCCACTTCCAATCAAAATCTCGTTTACCGGGATGGGCGGTTGAAACCCCAACAATTTTACCATCTTGTTCGCTCCAATACAATCCATTATGAAAAGCATAAAACCCAAGATACTCAGCGCATTCGTCTCTAGTGACGTGACCAAGCATTTTAAGGTGGTTTTTAGACTTTTCATGGACTGCATCAATTATCTTATCATAAAGATCAAGTGTAAGCATTTTTACTAAAATGAAGCATCTCCATTAATAATCCATCTTTCAGCTCCAACTTTAAGAAGCACTATTGTAGCATCTATGCCTGCTGTCCTTAGTCCATTTCGTCCAGATACAGTTGTAGTTGCCGGAGTAAGCGCAGAAACAATTACCCTTCCGGCTCCAGATTGAGTTACAAGCAGTTGACTTCCGATTGCAAATGCCACTGAATTTGTTGGAATAGTTAAATTAAGATTTACTGCTCCAGTAGATACAATCAATTTTCCAGCATCACTTAGCTGAAGTGTGTAAGTTATGCCTGACTGAGAGTTAATTGGAACAACGGACGCAAGTTGATCAACGTATGATTTTGGAGCGGCAGAAACAGTGTTAGTTGGATTTCCAGAAAGAGTCAACTCTCCAGTCATTGCAACTGACCCATTTGACTTAATGAATTGACCAGCAGCATCAAGTATCTGAGAGATTGTACCTTTTCTAAGAAATCCACTCTGTAGCAAAAGAACATTATCAACAGTTTGAATTGAAGATGCCGCCGTTTGCTCTGAGATTGCTCCTGAAGTTAAACGAGCTTCTGTAACATGAGCATTTAAATTTACCGCAGTTACCTGACTGCCTGTTGAATATGTTGTTCCTGCTATTAATTGAGACATAACTATTCCTCCGAAACCATGTTTCTGTTAGCCATAATGGCATATATTATTGCCGTTTTCAAGGATGGTCTTCCTGTAATAAATTGAACCTCCATATCAATACATGATCCGCGAAGTGCAATTCTTGGACGAAGCGTAGAATCTGATGTAGCCGATCCTGTGAATTGATACTCCATCACTGCCTCAGCAACATCTGGATCATGTGTTCTTGCATAAATACGGACAAAATCACCAGCAGAATTCGTAAATTGATACTCGCCTCTTGAAAATCTTTTTTCACTTACTGTATCAAATGTATATTCCCTAGACCTAATACTTGCGTCAATTGATTCAAGTTGTGGGTCTGTATTTGAAATTTGAGCTGGAAGAATAAAAGGCAATATTGGAGTCCCTGAAATTGATGAAAATTGATCGCCGGATTCATATTCTTCCGTTAAAAAGATACCTCCAAAATTTGATAAACCATTAAAGTTTGTAAGCATAAATAGCCTACGCTGTTTCCCATACTGACAAACGACATAATTATCTACATATAATCCAGATGGATATGTATCAACAGTCTCCCATGCTTCATTCAACGTATTGTAAACCAATATGGCATTTGGCCTATCGGATTCTCCTACTGGCAAAGCAATAAAGAATCTATTGTCAAAATAAGAAGATACTGAAGTGTTAATGTATTTAAAATTAACATTATTAAAAAAATCATCAACTGGCTCGCTTAATGGAAGTGTGTTTCCAATCAACTTTAAATCCAACTGAGGAGTTAGAATATGAATTCCTTTTCCTGACATAAAGAATACATACTGTCCAGCAGCAGTAATGCTTCGCCTAGATAGACACCCAATTTGAGTTGTTACAATTGTAATGGAAGAGTTAATTCCCGGCCCAGCGCCAATGTCATATGTTGTAGGCTGAACAAAAGCCACACAGATCGACTTGTTCATAAAAACAAGGAACTGATTTTCAATCCAAGGCAAAATGCCAATAATTGAATCATTACCACCTTGATTAATGATGAAGTTATTAAGAGTAAAATCAAATGTTGGAGAAAGAATATCACCAACGGCAAGTTGGGTTTTTCCAATCTTGCACACTAATCTATTTTGGTAATAAAATCCAAAATCTGATGGAGGCAATGATCCAGTTCCGGCAGCATCTGCGCCAGTAGTCGTCTTCTGTTTGTTTGCAAAAATAGATGTTTGTTCAGCAACTAGTATTTCTGATGACGACCCATCCCAAACAAGCGGAGGCTTTACTCGAACAGAACAAGCATATGCCGGAGATGCAGCAATGGTTGCTGTGCTATTGTTTTGAATATCAAATGTAAATGATGCCGTTCCATTAACAGACCTTACAATAAACGTGTTATTAAATATTGCTTTTGATGGATTTGCAGATTCGTATACGTTAAATATTGTTACCTCATCACCAATAGCATAGTTGTGCGTCATTGAATTGATGCACGTTGCTGTTACGGAAGCTATTTGAGCGGGAGCTAATGTGGGATAGGTTAATTGAAACCCAGCATATGTTCCATCAGTATCAAATGTTGCCGTTGTTCCATTGCCAATTCTGGTTTCTGATTCTTGTCCACGAAAGATGTATAATTTGTCCAAAGCCTGAATAGCATCAACAACGCCACCAGCTTCAATTTTCCTGTTTTCTGGAAAGAAATGTGACTGCGATGTTATTCCTGTATCCGTATTAAACAGATACATTCTATCTGTAAACACAAGGACAACATTATCATTTCCATCAGCATCAACATATACTCCAGACCCAACCATTGTCTGAGAGTTTAGCTGAGCGTCTGTTAGTCGTTTACACCCTTTGCGAGGCTGTGCCGTGCCCCTCTGAAGCCTGACATTCTTAGATGCCTGTGCATACCCCGGCTGTAGATTCGATGGGTCTAGGCGACTATTGAATCCAATGAAGTTATTATCCGCTTCTTGCAGGGTTTGCGTTGGCATTGGCTATTTCTGGCGCGACCAAACAATTTGTGCAGGCATGACGGGGGCTGGTTTACTACTTCCTCCACCATCATCGCAATTACTTACAATCATGCGATCAATTTGCTTAAGTGCATTTTGAAGTGTATCACGAACATCAAGAAGAGATTGAGTTTCTAGCTGTTCATCTTCCTCTTCTTCCATATCATCTTCCTCGCCATATCCACAATTTGAGCAGCAACCATTAGATCCCATCTCAGAACTGCAATCTGGGCAATAATCCTTACTGTTTCCAAACATTGAATCAAATGTCTTCATTAAACTCATACAATTGCCTCTTTTAAGTTATTCACGCGATTTAACCAACCATCAATAAACTCCTCTTGAGTTGGATCTTTATCTACAAGTCTATGGTAAAATGGAACACGTTGGTCTGCAACTCTATTTGCAATCACAAGCGCACTAGAGGCTTTGCAGCACCCTTCTACTGCGCCCAAGGTGTTTGGCCCCACAATTCCATCATCAGCTACTCCAATAGCCCTTTGCAGGAACTTGGCAGCTTGATGCACTCCAGTGTTAATACAGGCATCTAAATGTACCATATTGACAGGCCAAGGCATCTTGTCGCATTTGCCCGCAATCCAGTACTCATCAGTGTAGATTTTGATAGCCTCGTCTTTGTCAATGTCGCGAACACTGCGCAATGGAAGATCACGTTCTTTGCGCCATGCATCATATTCCCGCTGAATGATGCCTAGATTGGTAGCCCCGCCATGATCATTCTTATCATTGCAGTAGCCGCCCTCTGACTTAAATACAAAATCAAGTGCTTTACTCAAATCGCTCATCTTTTTTCCCCTTTCCTCTGATTTCCTGAATGGTTTGCACAAGTTTTGCAATAGTGTAAAGCCCTGCCGCAATGCAGCTAAAAATACGAACCGAAGTTTCAAAGTCAGAGATTGATATAGCTACAGCCAACGCATTTACAAAATTCACTTTTAAAAGCTCTCCAATGTGATGCTCAGTCATTTCTTCTCTCCAGATTGAATGTGACTACTTCCAAAATAAAACGACACAACCATACCCCAACTTGTTCCAAGACTTCCAATCAACATTTGAAGTCCAGAATTATCCCATGTTTTTAAATCTCCAGTCATTAAGCCAATTAAGATTCCAAAGAATCCAACAGTCACAAATGAAGCAAGAATAGCGGGAGTATGCGAACCAGTTTTAACCTGCATTTCCCTTGCGGAACTTCTATCAGCTTGGTTGAGTTGTTCAAGCTCAATTCCCAACTCTGCCATCTTAATCTTAAGTTGAGCATCTGCCGCCTGAAGGGACGCCATCTGTTCTGGAGTTAGTTGTCCTCCAGTTAATGCCTTTTTAATTTTATCTTGCGTTGGCTCACTGATGTTTAGGGCAGTTGCTATTGCGGTCATTGCGGCTCCACCAAGCGGGCCTCCCATCAATTGACCAATTGTCGGCAGTATAGATTTAATCCAGTCCATTATCGTGCAAGTGCGTATTTAAATGCGGTTTCAGCAAAAGCTGCATAAACGTATTTTGATGCATTGGTATTTAATCCAGCACCAACAACCCTAATTTTAAATCCATTTGATAGTATATCCACAAGCAAGGTAGCCCCGCCTTCAATGGCAGGAAGGTTTGGGAAAAGATGACTGTTAGATACGTTATTTGGATTTCTTGATGTATCTATAATTGACCAACTTTCTGCCGCTGTGGTTATACCTTTAATTAAGATAAATTTTGGCCTAAATCCGCAATATACAAATGGGCCGTCAACTAAACCATTTCCAGTATAACTGTCAATTTTACTAAATCCTTCAATTTCAGTAAAACAGTAAGCAATTATAGAGTTTCCTGCTCCATTAGTTCCTCCAAAAGTGCCAACATTAAACACAGATGAATCTGGAGCAGTACTATTAAATACCGTTGCGTTAGAGGTCTGAATTGCAGATGAATTTAAAAATAAATAATACGCAGCAGATGTCAATTGTGAGTGATATACACTCCAGTCTTGAGTAACTGATCTATTTTTAAAGATAATTAATTCAGGAGCAGATCCCAATCCATGACCAATGGTGGTATTTGATCCAATTCCAGTGTAACCTACAATCGAAAATCCATTAGTTTTATTTGCATTAACTTGAGATGTAATTGAACCATCAGTATTTGATACTGCTGCTCCATTGGCTTTCCATTGCCAAGCAACATATGTTGCTGCTAAATTATTAACCTTTCCTAATGCTCCAACCGTAAATCCAGTTTCATTAAATGAAGTTAAACCTGCTGCTAAATTTACTTCCTGAGAAGAAAGATTTGAGGCTATATCACGCCCAGTTCCGCGAACTGAATCATATAAAGCATGATCAGTTGCTGCACTGCGTGCTTTAATCCACACAAGATCGGGCTGAAATGAGGAATTACTCACGGAAAGAGATACTCCTGTTCCAGTATATAATGTTGCCGCCATTCCATTAGACGGCATTAAAACAGAAGAAGTAGAAAGATTACATGTATTTAATGCAAGGCAATTATTTGGAATTGAATATGTAAATGGATGTTGTCCAAAATTAAAACTTCCACTTGTAGCTTGTCCAAAACCCGCAGGACAAAACGGAACTCCAATTGGAATGTCTTGCGCAAGTTGTGCGTATGCTTCGCCATTTTTATACAAATCTAACACGCCAAGATCAGCATCATATAAAAGTCCAAAAGTTGGACTATCATACCATCCAAAATCTAAATATTGACTTAATGCGCCATTACTAACAGACCATCCATCATAGGTGTAACCATACACTCCAGCATTAGCCCATGACAACTTAGGCTGTTGCGTTGCAAGGCATATTCCAAACAATGCTACTGCATTTACAGTTGTAGAGGTAATTTCCCAATAATAACGCCCACTTGTCACTGCAAATGTGCTTCTGAGATTTGCCCAAACACCAGTTGTTCCAATAGTAAAAACTGTTCCCTTAGAGGTAAGCGTTGTTCCTGTTTGACCAGTATTAGCCAATGTGCTTAATTCAGCATAATTGCCTCTATTATACTGCGTTCCATCTCCGTATGGAGTTGGAGTATCAATCATACTATCATACGTCACTCCAGCGGTAATACTGACACCACTTGGTGTCCAGTTATTATTCATACCACTGCTATCAAGTCCAATAGTAAGTGCGGTAAGTCCACTGGCGTCTGTAAATTTCAGAAAAGAACCATTAGTACCATATGCACCAGCGTATGCTTTTGGAGACC
>Ga0114977_10001602_pt1 | contig 14872 bp, 16 predicted proteins | sample S_130805_MF_Meta_FD_87026 | JGI IMG/M metagenome (GOLD analysis project Ga0114977, IMG submission 87026) | Freshwater microbial communities from Lake Simoncouche, Canada to study carbon cycling - S_130805_MF_MetaG | ecosystem: Environmental > Aquatic > Freshwater > Lake | place: Lake...
ATCTATAATATGGATTCCAAAGAAGATGCACTAGAAGCTGCTAAATTAGCAAAAGCTATTAGTTCACAATTGGGATTAATTGATAAATTATCAGTAGATAGACCGGAAAGACCAGCTAATCAGATAGATATTAATAGTTTTATCTCAAGAGTTGTAAATCCTTCTCGTCAAATGAATAATAGTTCCTCTGGATATGTTCCAGAGGAACTAGTTCAGTCTCTAGTTCCAGAACCTAAATACACTTTTGAGCAACCTTTTCAAAATACTAATCAAGTACAACAGAATAATAATCAAATTCAGGAAAATAAAATTCCTTTGATTATTCCTAATACAAAAAAGCAAAATATTGTAAAAAATCAAATATCAGAACCTACCAATTTGAATATAGAAGATAAAACTATTAAAAAAATTGTAAATTCACTAGAAAGAATTGCGAAAAGTTATGAGAAATATGTTGATTGTTACGTTGAATGTAATACAATCAAAAAAGAAAACAATATTTTAAATGGATAACAATATTCTACCCGTACCTAAAACAATATTAGAAAAAATACTAAAGCCTGTTAGTAAATTAACCGAGAGTTGTATATTAAAAATCTGTAAAGATGATTTATATACAGTTTGTACCCCCTCTGATAATTCTTTGATACTATATGCAAAGACAAAACTGCCATTTGAGGTTGAAGATTCAAAATTGAATATTATTAACATCAAAAAGTTTCTAACAGGACTTGATTGTTTGGGTGACGATGGTGAATTTTCCCTAGTTCTAAATTCTAATAATATAGAATGTAGAAGTAAGGATGTTAATACCGGAGATAATACATATTTTAAATATCATCTAATGGATGATGGTATTATAAAAGAATCTACTGTAAATGTTCAAAAAATTTCTAGGTTAAATTTCGATACAGAGTTTGAAATAAAACTAGAAAAGGTTAAAAAAATTGTAAGCGCATATTCCTTTGTTGATGTTACAAAAATTTATTTCTTCACCGAAAATGGTAAGATAAATTGCGAGATCAATGACAGAACAATGCAAAATGTAGATAATATGTCTATGGTTTTATCTGAAAATGTTATTGGAGAAGAAATTGTTCGTCCAATACCTGTTAATATCGAGGTTTTTAAAAATTTAATATCCAGTAAAACAAATATAAAGGTGAAATTGAATAACGAATATAAGGTATTTGTATTTCAAACACAAGAAGATGAAAATGTAGAGTTGAAATATATTGTTTCTGCACTTGTCAAATAAGATATACTAGGTAAGTTTTTATATATGGCTAATAATAAAATAACAACCATGAGTTACTTTATCAAAAGATTGCGAGATAGTGGATATGTCGCTGATAAGGTTTTCAATGAATATTCGAAAAATGATCCTAGATGTTGGACAGCTGTAGTTGACCCAAAGGGAGCAACTATAATGATAACATATTTCAATAATCACAATTATTTGGGTGAAGAGTATTTTAGTATTAGCGATGGTGGTCAGTTTTTTCCAGAAAACTTCAAATTACAAACAAGTTCTATTGAAGTTGTGATAGAATATTTGGTGAAATTTGGAATCAATAACAAGTCTGAAACATATAACAACTAATATGGCAATTCCAAAAAAAAGAACCAGAGCAAAGAAAACAATTATCGAAAGTTTATCTGGTACTAATGATGAATTAGTAATGAAACAAGTAGCCGAAAAAATTTTTGGTGAGATAAACAATAAAGAACTTGAAAAAAGTTTAGATAGATGGCTAAAAGAAAATGGCAATAGAAATGCAATAGCATTAAGAGATTTGGATTTATTAAAATCCATAATTACCGAGTATTTAGATACATTTATCGTATTTGGTTATAATGTTGATGGTGAAAGAATCATTCTTCAACATTATACAACAGCAAGAGATAGGGATGCCATTATGGAATTTCTTAAAACCATTTTTATTAAACAACAACAAGATAATTTTCTAGATTAAAGATATGGCATATTATCAAAACCCTAATTATAATCATAAATACACTCCCCCTACCTATGATACTATTACATCGTGGTATAGGGCAAATAGTGCAACAAGAAGTTGGGCAAATCCTTTGAATGGATTTGACCCAATTCCATTTTTTTGTCAATTATTAAAGGTTGCTAATTTACCAGAAATTGAACCTGTTGTATCAATGCAAAAAGAAGGTGGTTTTGATTATGAAAATTATTTAGAAACATATTTTGTACAATTAACTGCTATTGGTGATGGTAGAGTTAATTTTTATGAAACATGGAAAGAAATATCAAATGAATATTTACCGAAAATATTAACTCAAATAGAACTTGCTCAAAGTGGAGGTTGTCAGATTATAAATGGATATGTTTGTAATGGAGATGGTATTCCCATAAAGGAAGCTTCTAGCACATGTAAAGAAGGCGAAGAATATACAAAACCTTTATTGTATGAAGATATAATAGAAAAGACTAAAAATTTTATACAGAAAAAAAGAGACGAACACGCAGATTTTTTTATACAATATTTAAGTGCTAAATATATATATAATACAGAACAAAAATGGAATGCTACTTTAGTTTTTTATCCAAATATGTATTCATTTATAACAGAATTGTCTTCATACAAAAATGGTTCTACTGTAATGGAATATGTAAAATATTATTGGGATGAAAAAGATTATGTTTCTGGTAAATTGAATATTCCTATTACAACTCGTTATACATTTCCGTTTAATACAGAAAATTATCAAAATGGTATTAAGATGTTTGAGAACTTTTCTGCTCCAATACCAAATTTTAAAGATTTGCTTTAACAATCTTTAGGTTTACCATCTCCGTTACCATCGTCATCAGTAATTGGTGTATTATCAAATATGTCTGATGGACAATCGAACCCTAAGTTGAAATTTACAATATCATAGGGTGTGATATTTCCATCGTCATCGTAACCAAAATTTCCACTAACAGGTGTTGTATTAACGAAATCATATTCCCCATAAGCATCGTCTCCAAATATACCAAATCTAGCATTTCTATTTCTTCTTGCTTTAGATGCTCTGCTGTTTGGATCATCAAAACCAAATCCTCCACCACCTCCACCGCAAGCACCCGCCAATGATTTGGGACCTGGTTTTGTTCCCATACAAGATTCGGTTGCTGGTGTTGGTATACTACTAGGACTTGGTCTTGCACCACCCCAGTCTTCCAATGTATCATACATATCTCCTTTATATATGGAATAATCGTGAGTATGTGGTTGATTTGTTATAGTGTGATTATGTTTCCAATTCCAAATACCTCCCGATGGCATAATTCCCCAACTTATACCCGGTCCTGCTGCATTTAAACACATTCCAACATAAAATCCAGTTTGTGTTGTTTCAACAACCGTTGAGTTCATTATTTGATTGAATGTTTCACTTGTTAATTTATATAGATTACCAATATCTAACAAAGAATCGGGCATTATATACTGCTGTATTGTTTGTAATACAGTATCAGCACCACACATTGCTTGAGAAGTAAATAACCAATGAGCATCATTAGTTATAGATTTAGTAGATCCTGATTGTGTAGTTTGCATACGCATAGATCTACCAATAAAATGACTTGCTGCCACGTCACCATCAACCGTTACTCCACCCATACATGCAATATTTCCAACAACATTTAATGCGCCTTGTACTTTAGTGTCTTTTGATTTTAAAACTAATCCACCGCTTCCACTTCTATCATCAGCATCTATTACAACTGCTTTTCCTTTTAATGTAGTTAGATTTTGAGAAGCAAGACAAAGTTCTCCTTCCGATGCAACTACAGTAACCGATCCACCCGCTATATGAGTGTGTCCAGATGATAAAAGTTCTATACCACAATTTCCTGTTTTTAAAAGTAACTTACTGGCAATATTAATAGTAAGAAAACCATCTTGTGCCATTGGACTTATGTTTATAACATTTGGAATTGTTCCTTCTCCGGTTGCCCATAATGTTTGTGGTAAAGATTTTCCTTTTTTAAATTTAGCATTTCCGGTATCGTTTTTGGTTCCACATTTAATATATGGACTTTCAGAAGAACTAACTGGTGTACCGATATTGATAGTAACATTTCTGTTTTTTGTGTGTACTTCGTTTCCACCTGATCCAGCAGCCTCTTCCAATTTTGCTATTTCTCCAGATTCTACAGCTTCATTTAAAACCTTTTCAGCTGCTTTATTTCCAGCTTCTAGTTTTTTTTGTGGAGATTCTATCATTCCATTTTTACAACCTTTATTTCCACATGTACTTTCACCTGATAAAGCTTGTGCTGTTATTACATCTAAAATTGGAGCTACAAAAGTATTCAAAATAAAAGCTACAACATCTATCGCATATCCAAAATATGGTGGTATACCAGGTCGTCTTAACAATTTCAATAATCTTGTTACGAATCCACTTTTTTTGTTAACTAATTGTTGCTGGGCGCAAGTGTCACAAGGAACCAAATCTCCTTTCGTTGAATTTATAGCATTCTTTTTTTCCTTTTCTGCTTTATCGTATATAGCTTGTATCTTTTTTATCGCTTGCAATTGCTTGTCTGACATTTCTCCATTTTGATTTATAACATTTCCATTAATTGTTTTTACTATATGGTCGCCATTTGATAAAATTTTTACACCACCTTCCGATCTTATTTCAACTGATGTGCTACTAAATAAAAGTCCACCTGTTAGGAACCTAATTCCATTTTTAAAAAAATCTATTAAATTATAACCGTTTGTTATTGTACCAACACTTTTATCATTCGGACCATTTGGACCATTTTGTTGATTTTTTGTTCCAATAATACCTAATACTCCTGCTAAACTAAAAGCATTTTTTTCATGTCTTTCAGCGGTTCCATCGGATTTTTTCTTGATTCCTAGACCTGGATTTATTCCGTTTTTATTCATAATGTATTTTTATCTATTGTATATTGATCTATTGTAGATTTACGTTGTTCAAGTACTGAATTTGGTACAACTACTAATGGTGGTCTAACTGTTTGAGTTGGTTCCGGTGTTTGAGTTGGTAATGGATTTTCTATTAACTCTTGTGACGATGATTGATTATCTGGTTGTACGGTTGCTGGTAATGAACTTTTTTGTTCATCTGGTTGTGGTGGAGGATTACCATAAAAATTATAATGATCGGTAGGAGCTAAAGAATAAGCAAAATATACAGGTTTTTGTATATCTCCACCATGAAAAAATACCCAAACTCTTGATCCACATCTAGGAACAGAAAAAACACCATTGGGTGTACCTTCTCCCATAGGAAAAGAACCAGCGAGTGGAAATGGTGGTGCTCCAGTTGTTGGACTTCCTCCAAAAGAATCGGGTGGAGTCTCACCAGAAAGATTTATATCATTACCATCAACTGAACTATCAACTTGTTGAGAAACATCATTTGGTGGTAATGTTGGTGGAGTTTTACTACTTGATGGTTCTTCGATAGGAGAAATTAAACCATCATTTCTTTGAAGATTATCTGGATTAGTGGGTAAATCTTCAGGTTTACTTATATCTCTTGGATCAGCCATAATATTTTTATAGTGATGGTATCAAGTCACCAACTGATTTATCTGTAAAATCTACTGGATCGGGAACAACTTCTTGTGACGTGACTGGTTCACTGGTTTGTTTATATGAACCAGAACTTGTTTCATTATAATGTAAAGGTGTTCCACCACCAATTAAAGGAGATGCACATTCAGCCCAAGGTAATACGGCTCTTAATTTTTGAACGTAATAATGACTCAATTCTGAATCGTCACCAATATAATACACATCTTTATTTTTTACATCATCATTCCAACCACCGTAAAATGTATTCGTTATACCGGGTATCCAAACTTGAACTCTTCCTCTTCTTTCTGGATCACCACCATCTTCACTTACAACTATACCTAAATAATTTCCATAATATTTTTCCATAATAAATTAAGAATTGCCAGCAGATGATCTACTTATAGAACTTTCACCAGAAGCAACTTTTTCTGCTGCTTTATCTTTATCTTCAGTTGTTTTTTCACAATCTGGATCGGTAAATCCAATAATATTTGGATCACCGCCCAAACCACTTTCTTCTACTTGTTTTTGAGTTTTAGCAGAACTAAACATATATTTAATAGCATTGGATGGAGCATCAGCTAAATAATTAGCTTCATCTGCAACTTGATTAATAGAATCACCAATTCCGGTAAATGCTTCTTTTAGATTTTTTTCAACTTCTTTCTGTGTTCTTTTTATTGTTCTATATGATGCATATAATGGATTTAAATGATAATCAACAAAAGGTTCTTCATCCGAACCTGTATTTACGTCCATATTTAATGGTCTAGGACGGTTTGAACAATTATCTATAATTTCTGGTGCATATCTATTTAAATAATCAGCAATTGCTGGTATTGCTCTATGATTAGCACCAAATTTTTTAATTAATAACGATGTAATATTTCCTTGTAACGCATCTGCAACCTGAGCCATTCCATAATTCGATAATTGATCAGATAAAAATCCACTTGGATCGGAACCAATTTGATCTACCATATCTATAATTTGTTTAACTTCGGGAGGAAGATAAGAAATTATAGTAGACAATGGATTTTGTGCTTGATTAACTAAATTTGAAGCAATATTAATATAACTTTGAAATTGATTTAAATAATTAAATATTGAACCAGATTGACTGAATAGAGAAGTAAAAAATCCAATATCATCCAATAATATTTGTGCCGCTTCTAAAATTAAACATATTAAATCCAATGGAATTATTGATTCTATAATAGAAATCATAAGTTGATTTACCATTCTCATTACACCATTTATATAAGAATACCATTGTTGTATTATTCTTATAGCACCTTGATATATTGCATTAATTGCTCTTTGAAATGCTTTTATTACACCGTTTAATTTTGCTATCATTCTCTGTAATGAACCATATGCCATAGCAGGTAATGCCAAATAAGATCTGGATCTTATCATATTACAAAAACGTTCTATGTTGTTTGTAAATTCCGAATTTATATTATTTAATATGTTTTCACAAGCAGATGGTGTACTTTTAGATGGTCCTGATATTGGACTTCCATTTAAAAGTGCTGCTATAGATGCCAATGAACCAACTCCAGACCAACCGACAGGTTCTGAAAACTCACCATTGTTTGTCATCATCTTCCAACCGGGTGTTTTTTCTAAAACATTTTTTAAAGGTTTTTTAACCTGAGTTTTTGTTTTGGGGTCTATATAATTATAATATAATCTAGGTAAAGTTTTTATAACATAGTCATAATCTTCTTTTGATACTGGACGACCATCTCCAACTTCAAATGCAAATACCCATTTATTCTGCAATGGCTCATATCCATAAGCTAATATAGCTAAATATGATGCATATACATTTAAATTTGCACTATTTTCATTAATTGTTATTAATGCAGGAGGTGCTATAGTGGTCAATTTAGTATCAGCCATTAATTCACCAATATTATTAAATTTTTTTGCCATATTATATATTTACTTTTAAAGTAAAAATGTTATTATTATATAACTTATGCAAATTGATTCAAAATTCCACAAAATCATAGGAATAGCAGGAGCATCTCGATCTGGAAAAGACACATTATGTAGATCATTGATACGAATTTTGAATAAAAAATACAATATTGAAGCAGAAAGAAGGTCTATAGCAGGAGATTTGATCAAAAAAAACCTGCGAAGCATCATAATGAATAGCGTTGGAATAGATTCTTTTACCGAAAACACAGAAGAAAAGGAATTAATTAGACCATTATTGGTAGAATATGGAAAATTGATGAGAAATAATACAAAAGGTAGATATTTTGTTGAAAATTTTGAAGTTGTAAAAGAAAAAACTCTAATAATTCCAGATATAAGATATGCTGAATACTTAAAAGACGAAATTCACTGGATTAGAAATGAAGTAAATGGATATTTAATCTTTTTAGAAAGAGAAAACATCAAAGATGCGAATGAAACCGAAAAAATAAACAATAAAAAACTGAAAGTTCTCTCAAATTGTTGTATATGTTGGGGGAAATTGGACGAAAATAACGAAAGTGATAGAAAAATTATAGATGATTATTCTATAAAAATTTTAAATGATATATTTGAGTCTACCACTTGCCAATAGGACATTTTTCTGCTTTCAAATATGTCTTAATAGCCATATTACATCCACATTTGGTACATCTTTCCGCAGATTTATTAAAAAATTCGCATCCATTGCAAATTTCTAATCTTTTTTTTGCTTGTTCGTTGTTTTCGGTTAAAGAATTTCCAGCGGCTACGCTTTTTATGTTTCGCACAATAGAATTTCCTAGGTTTTTAGCCATTTGTGAATTTGATGGATAGTTATTATCCTTATAACCTTGTAAACTTCTAATTTTAGAAGCATCTAATCTAGCTTTTAATTGTTCTTTGTCTATCATAAATTCTTATCCTCAATGTCCCATATTTTATGGAATGCGTCAACTTTGGTTGCAACAACTTCTGTTAAATAATTATCTTTTGTAAACAGATGTACAACTTTTGTCATTATCCATTGACCTAAAAATCTATCATTAAAGGCGTTTCTTTCACCATTTGAACCTGCACTATCGATGAAAATAAACCTACCCGGTGATCTAATGGTCAATCCATTAGAAACAAATGATATTGCCTGATTTAAAAACAATAAATTTTTCATCATTTCTACTTGTGGCAAATTATTTGGTACAAATGGTCTATATACCAATGCAGGTTTTGTTGCTATTCCCTTTTGTTTTGTTTGATTCAAATTTGCCAATATGTGAGCATCTCTGTTAACCTCAAATGAATATAAATTATCTTTTGCGGCATCTGTAAATTTATCAATTACATCTTTTGCAGTATTGTTTTCCGGATATATTCTAAATGTACCAGAATTAAAATCATGATAGCACAATGGTCTATTGACAATTTTCATATCATCCAAACTGACCATCGGTGAAAATTTATATGATTTTATTCTGGATGCAATACCAGAAGTAAAATTTTGAGCCACATAATTTTCTATATCCTCACCGTATAATGGTGCTCTTGGATGATATGGTTTTTTTGAAAGAATACCATCTTCAATAAACAATCTTTCTACTTGTTCTGATTTAGATTTAGATAATAATGTTTTTAATGATATTAATTCCCATTCTTTATTTTTTTTATTTGTTGATCCGGTACTTCCACCTTCTATATAATCACCAGAGTTTCTTCCAAACTTTAAAAACACCGGATAACCTTCACTAGAACATGCATTTTGCATAACATAATCCAAATCATCCAATACATTTGAACTAGCAGGAGACGTGTAAAATATATGATTGTTGTTTTTTGGATTGTTATCAACATAACCATCATCCCAATCCGAACTATATCTATTTAATGGTATATTTGGTTTATCTATGGTTCCACCACCTTCGGTAAATCCAATATTAACAACTTTTCCTCTTTCATTTTCATATTTTGGATCTATTAAAGAAGCAGTATCTATTATAGATTTAATTGCTATATTAGCAGGAATAGAACTTTGAAAATCATCCAATTCCCAAGGTTCCATATCTCTTAGATATCTCATTTGTGGATAATCCGAAATATATGAATTCAATCCTTGTAATCTAGTTGACCATTCTATATTTCTTTCCAATAAAAATTGATACCTCTCATCCCAAAAATAATATTTTCTTAATTTATCATGATTATTGCCCACTGGCATATCTTCTATGTCATAAATAACACAATCAAATGACATTTCCCACTGTTCTTTCGGTAAAGAATTTGGTTCACTGAAAGTATTATATGAATTTTTTGTATTTGGAACCGGATATATTTTAAATGATATTTTATTTCTTCCATCTCCTCTAAAAACATAACGAGGATCTACATTTTTAGAATCGGAGTACAATAATTCTTGATTGCTTTCTGTTATCGATCCTCTGGATATAGTTTCGTGTTTATCATCAAAGACAATCCATCCTTTAACATTCCAATCACTCAAAGATTCTTCGAATGCCAAAGAATGTACCAATAAAAATGGAACAGCTACTGGTTTTTGATCTTCCAGTTGATTATACATGTATATTTCAATGTAAAATAATTGATCTCTTATTTGATGTATAAAACCAGATTTTTTAGAATCATTAACCAAAGATTCCATTGGAGATATAACGCTTTCCGGTTGTGGTAATCCTGTTTCTTTTCTTAATTGATTGACTATAACTGGATCGGGTGGTAAAACACTCGGAGTTATAGAGCCATTCAAATTACCAAATGAATTAATTTGTGGTTTTGCTAAACCATCATCAATCTTTCCCATAATTAACAACTCTCCTCATCTACGTTTTTTAATAATTCCACATTCAATTGATTGAATGCAAAAGAAGCAGTACAAGATATTTCACTTGGATCTTGGTGTGAAAAATTTATTTCCGATAAAGAAACCGGAAAAACATGATTGTATTTAAATGCTACTATTTTTTTGTTGTATTCATCCAATGCATATATAGTAAATTTCGATACTAATTCTGTCATAGGATTTTCCAATTTTGGTTTTTTACTAGATTTCATGATTTCCATATGCACATCTGATTTTGATGTTTGAGAATCATTAAAAATATTTAACCATTTCCAAATTATCCAATAGTTTTTATAACCATTGTCTATAAAAAATTTAACATTTAAAGGTTGATATGATGGTCTTGATAAAGATGATGCTTTGTATACCTGATTATCAAATGGAACATCAATAGAAGGAACACTTACACTAGGAATGGGTGATCCGTATGTAGTAAACTGAATTTGATCGGGATGATAATTTTCATTAAGAACATTATCATATTTTGTTTTTAAAAATTTTGGAAGATCCAAAACCATTAAAAATTTATCATTGCGTGTTTTATTTAAAATTGCCTGATTCATATTAAAAAATTATAATTGGTCTATATTCTTCTGCTTGTTTTTCTTCTACTATTTCTCTTTTTGGTTCTGGTTTATTTCCCCAATTCAAAAGCCAATTTGTTAATTCTGCCTGTTCTTGAGCAAGTGTTATTGGTTCGTTCACATTAAATTTTCCAACGTGTGATATACTTGTATTTATCGATGCGCTTTTTTTAAATTGAGAAACAGCACCACTCAATAAAGGACTCTTTTTCAACAAATCTGAATTGTCGGAAAATGGTTTTATTTTTAAGGGTTTTCCTTGATCATCGGTATCAGCAATAACATAATATTTTGATGCTATGGATGGTTCTAATATGAAAATACCCCAAATTAAAGATAATACTCTATCATCTAAATCATCATCTTTTCTTTTACTGTATGTATAATTCTCATGTCTAACGAAATTATTAAGTTCCAGTAAAGTATCGATGTCATATAATCTAACCGCATTTAAACTATTGACCCAATATCTAAAATTGGTAACACCTCTATATTTTGTATTGGTATGGTTGTGTATACCAAAACGATTTTCATTATTATAGTGTTTACTGAATCCTTCAAAATGATATGAAACCACCGATTCGTAGTTATGAGTGTGACAAAGAACATCCAACACCTGTTGTCCGTTATTATTGTTCTCAACAAGTATAGGAGGACGCCCCCAATCTTCCAGAATGCCCATTAAACGTGTTCCAAAATGAAAAGGACTCATTGAGTTGGTTGCGTATATAGCAACTTGTTTAATACTGGTTAAATCGGATATGTCTAATATCTGAGCAACTGTATTGGAACGACCGATTCCCTCCCCAACGTCAACACCAATAGCATAAAAAGATTCTGGATTCGGTTCTTGAAATACTTTGTAATTTCCATTGTCCATTACCAATATAGGTTCTCTGCATTGGGCTTTTAATTCGGCTAAAAGATTGGGATCAATAGCGGTTTTGTTTGGATCATGGAATACATTGGCAAATTCTTGATCAAAATCTTCTTTGGAACCTAATGCAGATATGGTTTCTTTCTTCCATTCCTCGTCACGACCGGGCACATCCCACCAATTAACTACCTCCAAATGCCAATCACTATTTTCTTTTTGTGATTCTTGATACAATTCATAAAATTTATTATCTGTACCATTTGGTGTACTAATAATAACCAATTGTGACTTTTTAGATGATGAAATAATAGGAATAGCAGATTTCCACAACTCATTCATGAGTTCATTTGGACAATGTGCCATTTCATCAATAATAAGAAGGTTACTTGTAGATCCGCGAGGACCAGCAGAAGAGGTTGTACTAATTTTTATAGAAGAATCATTTGCCAATTGAAAACCATCTTTTCTCCATGATTTAACACTTGGCTTCATCCAAACCGGAAGCTGTTCAAATGCCATTTTTATTCTTTCGAATATTTCTTTAGCAGTAGATTCTTTATTTGCTACTATAGTAATACGTTTATCGTTTTGAAAACATACTATCCACAATGCATAAATTGTTATGGTTGTAGTTTTTCCAGACTGTCTACTGGAAAGTACAATATTAAATCTTTCGTTTTTAAAAGCTTTTAAAAGTCTTTTTTGATATTTATAAAGTTCTATCTTTTTCTTACCTTCATCCAAGGTTGTTATATAAAAATACTGTTCTGCAAAGTGTAGAATGCTTTTGTTACAAAGCTTCAATTCCTCGATCATGGAATCCGTCCATTTAAATTGAGAATTTCCTCTTAATAGATTTTCGTTTCCTTTATAAAACGAACCATCTACTAAAATATCTTCTGGATCAATTTCGTCTTCGATTTCTTCTATTTTTTTCTTTCTTCCCATGTATAATAAATACTTATGTAAATAATGAAAAAATTAAACACCAAAGATTTTTTTAATAAAATTAAAATAAATAAAAATTATGATTATATATTTGAATATCAATCAAAATGGAAATTTTTTGAGTTAAATTTAAATAGTAAAAATGGAATTTGGAATACTTTACAAAATAAAATAGAAGAAGTTTGTGAAGATTCAATTATATCAGCGGATGATATTGATAAATTTCTAGATGAAAATCCAGATATTGAATTTGAATTCGAATCTTTTTTACATATTATGCCAGAAATTTTCTTCTTTAAAAAAGAAGGAAAATTATACTGTTACACATGCAATATAGTAGAAGCAGAAAATAAAAATTATTCCCATGTGATAATAAGATGCTTTTTTGATACTAAAGAGTTTTTTAGTTTTTGATTTGGTTTTTAATTTCATTTAAAACCACATATACATATTTTGATTTTAAATATTTTATTTTTGTTCCAGCATCAGGCATTTTAATAGGGTTTAAAATTTGATTATAAGAACACAACAACCACCATAATTCCATAGTTCCGTATATTTTATATGATATAGAAACCCAAGTATCATTATAATCAACTACATATTCACCTTCAAGTTGTGTATTTTCAGATGGAAATATGTTTATATTTCTTAATAAATTATAATAACGCATATCACTTTCTGTATCGTTGTAGATATTAAAAAAATTTTCATATCTATAAACAGAAAGTTTTGGTAAATCATTTATATTATTTTGAGTATCCATATATTAACTTTAAGGTTTTGCTGCGTTTTCTCTTGCATCAGCTTCTTTTAAGGCATTAGAAGCATCTACTATACCATTAGTAGCAAGTTTGCTGGCAATATTCGTAATACTTCCAATAACATTAACAGATTTACTTCCTATTGCTCCTGCAAATATATTTGAACTTGTAGCAACCAATTGTTTTAGTGTTATACTAATTTTATATGCTTCTGGTGTTAATATTGTAGTATTTCCTTTATATTCTGATAATTCTCTAGTAGTTCCTATGCTGGAAATTTCTAAATTTTCAATATATGCTGCTGGCCAATCAATACCACCTAAGCAATTTTGAGTTTTTACTTTGTATATTTTTGGTGGAATGTAGGTTAAAAATGTATTTCTGGTTTTTAAATTTTGAAAAGTTAAAAGAGAAACCAACAAATAGTTATTATAAGCATCATTTATAGAAACTGTATTATATAATGGAAAGGTTATGATAATAGTTTCCGGTGAGGTTCCGGTAAACATTTGAACATTTTCAGTACCAAAATCTCCAAGAGCACCGACCGCCAACCCCACTACTTTTCCTCCTATACTACCAAGTGTACTACTAGCTTTTTCTCCATCTCCACCCAATATTTTATTCAAATCAAAATCGGTTTTACCCCAACTATTACTTATAGATCTAATTTTATCTCCATCTTTTATTAAAAGTGGTAGATTGTACTCAAATCCTGTTGCATTACCATTATATAAAATAGTATATGGATCTAATCCACCGGAAAAAAAATCTATAGCAGTATTAGCCAATCTTGCTAATGCCTGAACCCAAACACCAAATTCTAGTTCATATTCGATTAATGTAACAGATGGAACCTCGTCGGTGCTACCCGCATTTTTCCATCTGAAATTGTCAACTACATTTATTCTTCCGCTACCATTAGGAACGGCTTTTAATGCAGAATTTGCAATATCTATTCCGGGTATATCAATCGGAAATTCTCTTTCAGTTAATCGAAACATAACAATACTTATTATGTAAACTCTCCTTGGATGGATCTTCTAAAGTTATATATAGAATCCGGTCTGGTTCCACTCAATATAACATCCAACATATTACCATTAGAACCACCAGAATTGTTAACAACAGAAACATTTGATGGATTTGATTTGTTGTTTTCTAATGATTCTGGAATTTTATAAATTCCTTTATTTATAGATTGTACCAATAGTGTTAATTCTTTTAATGCTGTGTCAAATACTCCACCAGTTTTATATGACAATACATTATCATCGGGATGTAAAACATTCGCA
>Ga0114977_10001604_pt1 | contig 14859 bp, 23 predicted proteins | sample S_130805_MF_Meta_FD_87026 | JGI IMG/M metagenome (GOLD analysis project Ga0114977, IMG submission 87026) | Freshwater microbial communities from Lake Simoncouche, Canada to study carbon cycling - S_130805_MF_MetaG | ecosystem: Environmental > Aquatic > Freshwater > Lake | place: Lake...
AATGCTCAATGCTCAATGCTCAATGCTCAATGCTCAATGCTCAATGCTCAATGCTCAATGCTCAATGCTCAATGCTCAATGCTCAATGCTCAATGCTCAATGCTCAATGCTCAATGCTCAATGCTTAACCTATGGTGACTAAGATCAAGGTCAAGAGACAGTGAGGAGGGGGTACCCCCATTTTTATCAGAAACAGGCCCGCCCTTTTACATACTATTACGCTCAGCCAAATCCCAAATTTTTAAATCCCAAATTTTTAAATTCCAAATTTTTAAATCCCAAATTTTTAAATCCCAAATTCCCAAAGCCTAAACACCCCCACCCCTAAAATAAAAACCCTATTACAAAAATTTTATATGAAAAATTACAAAAACCATCTAACACAAAACATCAGCCGCCTATAAAACCAGACACACCCCTATGAAAATAAACAAATAAATAAAAATAATATTTGCACAATTTTAAAAACCATGCTAAAAATGCGCTCACTAGTTGCTTCTATGTAGCGAGACATGAGAAAAATAATAGATGTAACCCCCACAAAGATCATTGATGCAAAAACAAAAAAAGCCAAGATTGTACATCAGGCTAGCCCCGCATCTTTAAAGGCATTGAAGCCAAAAAAAATCAACGAACGCGAAACAGAGTTACAAACCCTGCTGGATCAGTACGACTATCAACTTCCTAACTCTATTAGTAAGATGCGTCAGTATGTCCTGCACAAACTGTTTAAAGTCGCAGAAGATGGTGATCCCAACCTTTCGTTAAAAGCCTTGGAAATACTCGGTAGGGTTACAGAGATTGGTCTGTTTACAACTAAGATTGAAATAGCGGTAACTGATAGACCTACAGAAGAGCTTGAAAGCGACCTAGCAACACTGCTTAAAAACTACTCGCAAAATAAAGAAGAAGTCAAAGAAATTACGGATGAAGAGCTTCGCGGTTACGAACCTGCAACAGAAGAGACATACGAAGAAGAATATAATATGTCTGAAGAAGATGCGATTGTAGAGTTTGGCGTGTTTGAGGAAGTTAGGCGATGAGCTCAAACACGATTCCATTAGGAGAACTAATACTCGATGTGGAGTTACTAACGCGAGCGATTGACGCAGCCCCCGCAAGTGAAAGAGCTAATTTGATCGGCTTAATAACAGAGCTTAAAAGAAGGCAAGAGCGTGAGCTTGCACAAACAAACTTCTTAGCCTTTGTTAAGGCTGTATGGCCCACGTTTATATACGGCAGGCATCATGCGCGTATGGCTCAAGAGTTTGAGAAAGTTGTTGATGGCGATAACAAGCGCCTAATTATCAACTTAGGGCCACGACACTCTAAGTCTGAACTATCCTCTTACCTGCTACCTGCATGGTTTTTAGGCAAATACCCAGAAAAGAAAGTTATTCAATGTTCGCACACAGCTGAACTTGCTGTAGGCTTTGGGCGTAAAGTAAGGAACCTTGTCGGTTCACCTGCATATCAGGAAATATTTCCGGGCGTAGAGTTACAAATGGACTCAAAGGCCGCAGGTCGATGGAACACCAGTGCTGGCGGCTCGTACTTTGCTATCGGCGTGTCGGGTGCGGTAACAGGTCTTGGTGCGGATATTTTAATTATTGACGATCCGCACTCAGAACAAGAAGCTGCGATAGCGGCAAACAACCCTGAAGTGTACGATAAAGTGTACGAGTGGTTTACATCCGGCCCAAGACAGCGTTTACAACCCGGTGGGGCAATAATCCTAGTACAGACCAGATGGTCGCTCCGTGACCTAACGGGGCAAGTCCGTCAGAAAGAGTTAGAAGGTGGTGGCGATGTATGGAGAACGGTAGAGTTACCTGCAATATTACCAAGCGGTCAACCGTTATGGCCTGAGTTCTGGTCATTAAAAGAATTAGAGGCTACGAGGAACGCGATCAGTGTTTCTAAATGGCAAGCGCAATACCAGCAAGACCCCACCTCAGAAGAGGGTGCGTTAATTAAACGTGAGTGGTGGCAACGGTGGGAGAAGAGCGACCCCCCACCAACCGACTTTATTATGCAGGGCTGGGACACTGCGTTTGAAAAACATAACCGTGCTGACTATAGTGCTTGTATTACTTGGGGTATCTTTTATCATCCCGATGAAACTGGCGTATCTCAAGCAAACATTATAATGCTTGATGCTAAACGGGACAGGCTAGAGTTTCCTGAGCTAAAACAGCAGGTGCTGGACGAGTATAAGTATTGGGAACCCGATTGTTTGATTATTGAAAAGAAAGCCTCTGGCGCACCTTTAATTTACGAATTACGATCAATGGGGATTGCGGTATCAGATTTTACACCAACACGCGGAAATGATAAAATATCTAGGATGAACGCTGTCACAGATATTTTTGCATCGGGTCGTGTATGGGCACCTAATACTCGATGGGCAGATGAAGTTATAGAAGAAGTAGCAGCCTTCCCTGCGGGACAACATGACGATTTTTGTGACGTTGTTTCCATGAGTATGGCAAGGTTCCGTAGGGGTGGGTTTATAAGCACCACATTAGATAAACAAGATGAGCCAGAAGAGTTTAGAGGACGATCATACGGCAGATCGGCATATTATTAATGAGAAAAGTTTTACATAAGGTTATAGACACAGCGGCTATAGCGGCATTTAGTTTTTTATTTTTAGGTTTGGTGCTCATATCATTAGATGAGTATTGGCAATATTTATACGGTTAAGGAACATTGATGATATGGTTAATTAATAAAATAGTCTTCTATTTTCGCACAAGAAGACGGTTAAAACAGTTACGCGTTTATATTGAAAAAGAAATAGAACGCGTTAAAGATATGCCGATGGTGGAACCTCCCACACAGGAACAAGCAATTGCAATGTACAACCAAGAAAAAAATGTGGGTATGGTTTTAGGTGTAGGTACTAGCAGGTATGTAAAAGAATTTTTCTTTATACATAACACAGGGCTGGGCGATGAATATTCAAAATACGGTTAAGGAACATTGATGATAGAGAAAAGTTTAAACCCAGCCCCACAAGGCTTAGCGGCATTAAGTGAGAATGAAGAGCCTTTGGAGATAGAGATAGAAGACCCAGAATCTGTAACCATAAGACACGGGGAAGACATAATACTTGAGATTCAAAAAGAAGTAGATGAGGAAAAATTTAATGCTAATCTTGCGGATGAGATTTCAGATGATGTATTGGAGTCTTTGGCTTCTGATCTTATTAATGAGTTCGAGTCTGACATAAGCGCCAGAAAAGACTGGGTTCAAACCTACGTTGACGGCCTTGAGTTACTTGGCCTTAATATGGAAGATCGCTCTGAACCTTGGGAAGGTGCATGTGGTGTATATCACCCATTACTAACTGAAGCTGTTATTAAGTTCCAAGCAGAGACTATCACTGCAACATTCCCTGCATCTGGCCCTGTTAAAACGCAGATTATTGGTAAAGAGACGCAAGAGAAAAAAGAAGCCTCCCAGCGTGTTCAAGACGATATGAACTACCAGCTTACTGATGTGATGACTGAGTATAGACCTGAGCATGAGCGTATGTTATGGGGCCTTGGTTTAGCAGGTAATGCCTTTAAGAAAGTATATTACGACCCCTACTTAGGTCGGCAGGTATCTATGTATGTGCCTGCGGAGGATATGGTTGTTCCTTACGGCGCGGCAGACTTACAAAGTGCAGAACGTGTAACACATGTAATGCGTAAAACTGATAATGAAATACGTAGATTACAGTATGAAGGCTTTTATAGAGATATTGATTTAGGTGAACCTTCTAACACTATGGATGACATAGAGAAGAAGATTGCTGATAAGTTAGGCTTTAGAGCATCTACAGATGATCGCTTCAAACTACTTGAAATGCATGTTGAGATAAATCTTGAGGGGTTTGAGCATGAGGATCATGATGGTGAACAAACAGATATTGCCTTACCTTATATAGTAACTATTGAGAAAGGCACTAATAGTATTTTATCTATTCGTAGAAATTGGAACCCAGATGATGAGTCATGTAAAAAACGTAATCACTTCGTTCATTATGGGTATGTTCCGGGTTTTGGCTTTTATTGCCTTGGTCTTATTCATCTTATTGGTGGCTTTGCCAAGTCATCTACTTCAATACTTCGTCAATTGGTTGACGCAGGTACGCTTAGCAATCTGCCGGGCGGCTTTAAAACTAGAGGACTAAGGGTTAAAGGTGATGATACTCCGATTGCTCCGGGCGAATGGCGTGATGTAGATGTACCCTCTGGTGTAATTAGAGACAACTTCTATGGCCTACCCTATAAAGAGCCAAGCCAAACATTACTTGTCTTACTTGGTAATATTGTTGACGAAGGTCGTAAGTTTGCAGGTTCAGCTGATTTGTCTGCTTCGGATATGTCTGCTAATGCACCTGTAGGAACAACTCTAGCTATTTTAGAAAGAACCCTTAAAGTAATGAGCGCAGTTCAAGCACGTGTCCATTACTCTATGAAACAAGAATTTATCCTACTTAGGGATATTATTAGAGACTACACACCAGATGAGTATGACTATGAACCAACCGAAGGTGGTCGACACGCTAAGAAAGCTGACTATGATTTGGTATACGTACTTCCTGTATCTGATCCCAACGCCTCAACAATGGCACAGAGAGTCGTGCAATACCAAGCGGCAATGGCCTTAGCCGTACAATCTCCACAACTATATAACATGCCCGTGTTGCACAGGCAAATGCTTGAAGTATTAGGTATACCTAATTACCAAAAGTTAGTGCCGATGGATGATGATATGAAACCTCGTGACCCTATTACGGAGAATCAAAACATCCTTAAAAGTAAGCCTGTAAAAGCGTTCTTGTATCAAGATCATCAAGCACACATCACAGTACATATGTCTGCTATGCAGTCTCCTGAAGTACAGAAAGTATTGCAACAATCTATGGGTCAAAACCCACAAGCACTACAAGCCCTGCAAGCGGCTATGTCTGCGCATATTAATGAGCATCTTGGATATGAGTACCGCAAACAGATTGAGCAAATGATGGGGCAAGATATTCCTAGTTATGGTGAAGATGATGAAGATAACCAAGTAACTATTCCAGAAGAGATGGAGCTACAAATATCTAGGATGGCGGCACAAGCATCACAAAAACTGTTGCAACAAGGTCAGGCACAAGCACAGCAGCAAAACGCTCAGCAAAAAGCACAAGACCCTCTGATTCAAATGCAACAACAAGAGTTACAACTTAAAGCTCAAGACTTACAACGTAAAGTAGCTAAAGATCAATCTGATGCTCAGTTAGAAGTAATGAAGATACAAGTTGACCGTGAACGTATTAATGCAAGTCAAGAGTCGGCTGGGGCAAACGTAGCGGCTAAAATGCAAGATACTGACAAACAACTACGGGCTAAACAAGACGAGTTAGCTGCAAAGTTAGGGGTAGATGTGGCTCTTAAAGAAGGTGAACGTACACACCAGAAACACCAAACGGGTCAACAACATGACCATCAACGTGGACTAGCGGCAATGCAAGCGGCACAAGCAGAAAGACAAGCACAACAACGTGGAGGAAGTAAAGAGTAATGGATAGTCTAAGCGATAATAAAGAATTAATTTCTATTTATAGAAATATTAAAGGGCATTATGTTATAGGGTTTGATTATAATTATGTTTGTGAAGAATGTACTGATGAGCAGATTAGAATTTTAACTTTTGCTAAAGAACACATTGAACGGGAACTAGCAAGGGTGAAAGAGTAATGGATAAAGAAGCAGAGATTCTGTTTAAACAAATTGATGACCGAGTATCGTTATTAACACAAGCAATAACTGCTGGACGACCTGAAGACTACGCTCAATACAAATATACATGCGGGCAAATCAGCGGGTTAATCCAAGCACGAAATGCTATAGAAACACTAACTAAGAAACTGGAGTTTGAAGACTAATGAGTAAAATCTTAATAGGCACTAATGCTAAGAACCCTACGGTTGTTGGCTCAATAGACCTAACAGCTACTAATGAAGAGAAAGCAACACAGTTGCCAATCCCTTCTGGATTTCGCATTTTATGTGCATTACCAGAAGTAGATAAGGAGTACGATAGTGGGATTATTAAAGCGGATGAGACGCTACGCTATGAGGGTTTACTGGCTACTGTGTTGTTTGTTGTGGCTATGGGCCCTGATTGCTACGCTGACAAAGAGCGTTTTCCTAGTGGGCCTTGGTGCAAGGTTGGGGATTTTGTTTTAGTACGCCCTAACGCAGGTACACGACTAAAAATTCACGGCACAGAAATGCGGGTCATAAATGACGATACTGTTGAAGGTACTGTGCTTGATCCTCGCGGCATCTCACGAGCATAATGGAGAATAGACATGGCATACGATAAAGACTTTGAATTTCCAGATGAAGTAACAGAAGACGCATATTCTGATGAATATGAGATTGATATTGAAGACGATGCACCTGCGGCAGACCGTGGTAAAACACCACTACCAAAAACCGTAGTTGAAGAACTAGAAGATGCAGATGAGTCAGACGATTACTCTGGCAAAGTGCAGACTAAGTTTAAGCAGTATAAGAAAGCGTGGCACGATGAGCGCAGGTCTAAAGAAGAAGCCTATAGAGAACAAGACGAAGCACTATCTATAGCCCAGAAGTTACTGGATGAAAACAAGCATTTAAAAAGCTTATTAGAGTCCGGAGAAAAAGAACTGATTAATACTTATCAATCATCTGCAGAGCTAGAAGTAGAAAAAGCTAAACGTAATTATAAGGAAGCTTATGACTACGGCAACACTGATGCAATCATCGAAGCACAAGAAGAATTGATGAAAGCGTCAAATAAACTTGACAAGGCTAATAATTTCAGGCCTACTGCACAAAACATCGGAGACGATGCACAAGTTTTGCCCCGAAAGCAGCAACAAGCTGCACAGATAGACCCGAAGGTAGCGGAATGGGTAGCCGAAAATCCGTGGTTTGTAGACCCTGATAAAAAGAGTATGACTCGGTATGCTAAGGGCGTACATGAAGATTTGCTTGAAACATATGGGGAAAAGTTTGTCGGAACCGATGAATACTACAGGCATATTGACAGAGAAGTAAGCCGCAGATTCCCAGAAGAATTTGAGGATCAAAGCGATGAGCCAAAGACTCAGCGCACATCAAAACTTAGCACGGTAGTAGCGTCTGTAAAACGAAGCACAGCCCCTAAAAAGGTGACGCTAAGTAAAACACAAGTTGCGTTAGCCAAAAAATTTGGATTGACCAACGAACAATACGCCCGTGAACTAACAAAATTGGAGGCCTAAGATGGCTGAGAACAGAATACCTAGAGAAACCGCTACACGCGATACTTCAGCACGTCCTAAGCAGTGGGCACCGGCTGAGCTTTTACCTGAGCCTGATAAACAGCCGGGTTATGCGTATAGATGGATTAGAACATCAACATTAAATTCGGCTGATCCACGTAATCTTTCATCAAAACTGAGAGAAGGTTGGGAGCCTGTTGACGTATCTGAGCAACCAAGAATGCAACTGCTAATTGATCCTACTAGTCGTTTTAGAGACAACATAGAGATCGGTGGTTTATTGTTATGTAAGACACCTTCAGAGTTTATTGACCAGCGCACACAACATTTCAATAACCAAACACAGGCTCAAACAGAAGCAGTAGATAATAATTTAATGCGCCAAAGCGATCCACGGATGCCACTCTTTAATGAGCGTAAATCCACAACATCTTTTGGCAGAAATAGTTAATTTTAATTTTGGAGGTTTAAATGGCTTACCCTATCGTAAGTGCACCATACGGCTTGAAACCCGTAAATTTAATTGGGGGTCAGGTTTTTGCTGGCTCTACTCGTAACATTCCTATTCAATACGGATACGCTACTAGCATTGGTTATGGCGATACTGTTGTAATTGCTTCTGGTACTATTACTAGAGCTGTTATTGCTGCCGCAACTACTGGTAAGCAAATCACTGGTATTTTCTTAGGCTGTTCATATACTAGCCCAACTACTAAACAAAAGGTATTTGCTCAATACTGGGCTGCTGGTACTTTGGCTGGTGACGCTGTTGCTGTTGTTTGTGACGATCCTGATACTATCTTTAAAGTAGTTATGTTGTCCGCTGCTGCTGGTACTGTTACTTCTGGTTCACAAGCTTTAGTTGGCTTGAATGTTGCTGGCGCTGATGCTGCTGCTAACGTAAACACTGGTAACTCTACTATTGGTGCTGTTACTCCATCTGCTACTCCTTCTACTGGTTTGGCTTATCGCGTTATTGACACAGTAAAAGAATCTGCAGTTGCTGTATCTGTTCCTAGCACTTCAACTACTACCGTTACTATCACTGTACCTGCATTAACTTCAGCTCTAATTATAGGCTCTGAAGTTGCTTTCCTTGCAGCTAACGGTCAATTAGTACAAACTGGATCGTTCTTAACAGCTAACTATGCTATTGGTGCGACATCTCTTGTTATGAACGCGGCTTCAGGTGTAACAATCCCTGCTTCTGCTACCTTAGTTATTACTCAATACCCTGAAGTATTAGTAAAAATTAACTTCGGTATTCATTCATATTACGGCGCTTAAGGAGCAATAATATATGGCTATTTCACGTGCACAACTTTTAAAAGAACTATTACCGGGTCTAAACGCTCTTTTCGGTTTAGAATATGCTCGTTACGGTGAAGAACATAAAGAAATTTATGAAACTGAATCATCAGAACGTTCTTTCGAAGAAGAAACAAAACTGTCTGGTTTCTCAGCAGCTCCTGTCAAAAACGAAGGCTCAGCCATTAGTTATGACAATGCTCAAGAAGCTTGGACTGCTCGCTACAACCACGAAACAATCGCTTTAGGTTTCTCTTTAACTGAAGAAGCTATTGAAGATAACTTGTATGACTCTTTGTCTGCTCGTTATACTAAAGGTTTGGCTCGCGCTATGTCTTACACTAAGCAAGTTAAGGCGGCTGCTGTTTTAAACAACGGTTTCTCTGCAGCTTATGCTGGTGGTGATGGTGTTGCTTTATTCTCTTCTGCTCACCCTTTAGTTAATGGCGCTACTAACAGCAACATTCCTTCTACTCCTGCTGATTTAAACGAAACTTCTTTAGAAGCGGCTGTTATTCAAATCGCTGCTTGGACTGATGAACGTGGCTTATTAATCGCTGCTAAACCTAAAAAGTTGATCGTTCCACCTGCATTGCAATTTGTTGCTACTCGTTTGTTAGAAACTGAACAACGTGTTGGTACTGCTGACAATGACTTGAACGCATTAAAGAGCAATGGCGCTATCCCACAAGGCTACGCTATTAACCATTTCTTGACTGACAGCAATGCTTGGTTCTTAACTACTGATGTACCTAATGGTATGAAGCATTTTGTTCGTGCTCCTATCACAAATGACATGAGTGGAGATTTCGACACGGGCAACGTTCGTTACCGTTCTAGAGAGCGTTACAGTTTTGGGTACAGCGATCCACTTTCTATGTATGGTTCAACAGGCGCTTAATAAAACAAGCACTTAGAGTAAATTGAGGCTCACTTCGGTGGGCCTTTTTTATGTTTGCTATTTTTAAAAAACACGATATACTATTACCTGTATAGAAACCCAAAGGAGAATAGTGTGCATAGTCAATACCCAACAACTCGTAAAGAAGCGCAAGAAACTAAAGCAACTCACTATTATACTGGCCTACCATGCAAGTATGGACATATAGCACCACGTAAGACTAAAGGCACTTGTATGGAGTGTTTAAAAGTAGAGTGGAAAGAATCAAACGATAAACGCGCATTACTACCAAAAACGGAAGCTAGTAAAAACGCAGGTAAAAAATACTATGCAAATAATAAAGATGTTGTAAAACTAAGAGCCTTAAGTAGACCTCCAGAAGATGTTATAAAGTATAGAGAGACATGGAAAAAAGCTAACCCTGAAATAGTATTAGCTAATGATAAACACCGCAGAACCAAACATAAACAAGCTACACCTAAATGGCTTACACAAGAACATAAAACACAGATTAAACAGTTCTATCTAGATGCTATGCTAGTAAGTAAAACTACTGGAATACCCTATGCTGTAGACCATATTATACCGCTTCGTGGTAAGCTTGTTAGTGGTTTACATGTTCCTTGGAATCTAGCTGTAATAACGCGCGAAGAAAATAGCAAAAAATCAAATAAAATAAACTTGCACGAATAATAAATCCGTAGTATAAGTACCTTCATACCGGGGATTATCTCGGCTTAGTAGACAGCCCCCGCTGACGCATAGAAGACTACTAAGCTTATACTTTCTATGAAGGAAATCGCTATGTCACGTACTACATTCTCAGGCCCAGTAAAATCAGGTACTATCAAGTACAATCAATACAAAAACACTGGCACAACTGTTCTAAAACAGATTCAAGTAATCCCTTTCAATACTACTTTAACTTCAACCGTTACCAATTACTTACCTACTGGTTGCAACTTACTTAACGTTATTGTTGATGTCTTAGCCGTATTTGACTCAGCTACCTCTGCCACATTATCTGTTGGTAAAACTGCAGGCGGTACTGAATACGCTTCTGGTGTTAATACTAAAGCTGCTACTGGTAGAATCACTCCTACTTTCACAGCTGCACAGCTCCTTGCTATGCAATCTACTACATTAGACGTCTCTTCAGCTATTACTGGCGAGTCAGCTTGTTCTGCTATTGTTACTACTATTACTTCTGTAGGTCAACCTACTGCTGGTTCTGTTGTTGTAACTCTAGTTTACGCACAGCCTGATGACCGTTCAACTTCGTTTGACGCTTAATTAATCTGATTGGGGCGAAAGCCCCTTTCTTTAAAGAATAGGATATTAATTATGAGTATGCAAACAGACGTAAAATCAGCGCACTCCAGTGCTTCAGTAGTATCCGGTGGTGAGTTAATGGTATCGGGTCGATACCGTATGAAGAGCCTTGTTGTTGCTGGTGGAGTAGGTGCAGGTACAGTTACACTTAGAGATGGTTCAGCTACAGGCCCAATCTTACTAGTCATAGATACAGGTTCAAACTCTAACCTAACTAATGTACTAATGCCCGGACAAGGTATATTATTTAATCTTGGGGTGTTCTATGTACCTTCAACTGTAGCGCCACTAGGCGTAACCGTAATATACGGGTAAGTTATGGATAATCATAGAGGGGAAGACCCAGTAATACAAACAGTAAGAGAACTTGCTATGCATGGGGCAGATATAAAGCACTTGCAGATAGATATGGATAAGATGGTTAAAGACCTTGATGAAATAAAAGAGGCTCTTAGAAGTATTAGTATCACCTTGTCTGAAGCTAAAGGGGGTTGGAAACTGTTGTTAGTAGTTGGCGGTCTTGGCGCATCTGTAGCGACATTAGTTGCTTGGATACTTGATTACTTAAAACACTAATGGCTACTAAACCAAAAGCAAACCCAAAAGCAAAGGCCCCGGTCTTATCGGTAGGCAGGGGTGAAAAGTTACCTGTATCTAAGGGCGCAGGGTTAACAGCTAAGGGTAGAGCTAAGTATAACAATGCTACAGGCTCTAACTTAAAGGCTCCTCAACCAGAAGGCGGCCCAAGAAAGAAATCTTTTTGTGCTAGAATGTCAGGTATGCCCGGCCCTATGAAAGACGAAAGCGGGAAACCAACACGTAAAGCAGCATCATTAAAAAGGTGGAAGTGCGGTGCCAAGTAGCTCAAAGAAACAAGCTGATTTTATGCGGGCAATAGCCCATAGTCCTAAATTTGCTAAAAAAGCGGGTGTTCCGCAATCGGTAGGGAAAGACTTCACTGCCGCGGATAAAGGTAAGAAATTTAAACAAGGTGGCGAAATGGCTGTTAAAAAGTTTGATCCAAAGAAATTATTTAAAGGCAAAGAGTCTGTAGGCGAAGAGCTTAAAGAAGCTAAAGCTATTAAGTCTGGCAAGATTACCCCTATGCAATACGCTAAAGGTGAGAAGTCTGAACCTGCAAAGAAAATGAAAGCTGGTGGCGCATGCATGAAAAAGGGCGGCACAGTTAAAAAAATGGCTCGTGGTGGCGGTGTTGAAACTAAAGGCAAAACTAAAGGTAGGATCATATAATGGCTATTAAACCTAAAGTATCTGACGAGGCCAATGATGTTTTACGTCCTGAAGACATGCAGGATAAAACTAAAGTAACACCCAAACCAATGCCTAAGCCTAAACCAAAAATGTCTGATGCAGAAGAATCTGTTAAAAACGATATGTTGGCTGGTGAGATGGTTTACCCGACAGTAAAAAAGAAAAACGGCGGTATGGTTAAGTCCGGTGCTAGTCGTGGTGATGGTTGCGCTGTTAGGGGTAGAACTAAAGGGAGAATGGTATGACAAAGCCTTTTAAAAAACCAGTTAAAAAATATGCTAATGGTAATGGAGTTTCCACCACAGGTAAAGACTTAGCCACTAGGAATAAAGGTTTATCTACAACCAGTTCGCGTGTTGAAAAACCTGTTTATGGCGGTAGGGTTGGTTCAGAACAATTAGGAAAAGACGCTAAAGACTTAGCCACCATAGGTAAAGACTTAGCCACTAGGAATAAAGGTTTATCTACAACCAGTTCGCGTTCTGTTGGGGCAACTAAACCTGAAGCATCTAGCGCTACACGTACTATGAAAGATGTTGCTGGTGAAAGATTAGATTCTGCAAAACCAAGCACTACTGGTTCTGAAAGCGGTGTTTCTAAAGCGACTACTCAAACACCAAAATCAAAACTAACTGCTAAAGGCGCTGGGTTGGCCTCGCTTTTGTATTCAAAAGAAGCTGGTAAAGACAGCGACTTTAAAGGTACTGACAAGCGCCCAGAAGCGTTTAGAGACACGGATACTTTTACACCCAGTGCAAGAACACAAACTGTAAAACCTACTATGGTAGAAAATAAAGCGCCCTCTGCAATGCGATTATCTAAGATTGGGGCGGAAAATGAAACAACATCCGCAAAACCTACAATGAGATCGGCACCCGCTAGTAAATATCGTGGTGGTAAGAGTGAGGAAGACATTGATAGAATGATTGCTGAATCTACTCCTGATAGAATGAAAACAGCTCAACCTGAAATTGATAGAATGGTTGCGTCCGCAAGGGCTAAAACCCTTAGAGAAGACAACCCCGGTATGAAACGCGGCGGGGCTGTTAAATCTAAAGCTAAGTCTACTTGCATGAAAACTGGCGGTATGGTTAAGTCCGGTGCTTCTCGTGGTGATGGTTGTGCTCAACGTGGTAGAACTAAAGGTACAATGCGCTAATGCGCCCAAGTAGAGGTATGGGTGATATTAACCCTAAAAAAATCTCTAAGAAGAAAGGGGGAGTTGTAAAAGGCTTCCCTCCTCTTACTAAAAATAGACGGGCTAAGAAATGACAACTACAGGTACAACCCTATTTAATCTTAATTTTGCAGAAATTGCAGAAGAAGCCTTCGAAAGATGCGGCTCAGAGCTTAGGTCAGGGTATGATTTAAAAACTACCCGTAGGTCATTAAACCTCCTATTAATAGAGTGGCAAAATAAGGGGCTGAATTTATGGGAAGTAGAGCAGCTTGAGATACCTATGGTTACAGGGCAGGCAGTATATCCGCTACCTTTAGATACAGTAGATTTACTCGACCATGTTATTCGCACAGGCTCAGGTCAAAACCAATCAGATATAACAATATCAAGAATTTCAGGTTCTACTTACGCAACGATCCCTAATAAGACTGCGCTAGGTAAACCAATCCAAGTTTGGATAAACAGGCAAACAGGCGCAACAACACCAACAGGTGTCGCCTATTCAACAATTAACGTATGGCCTACTCCACAATCTCCGGGCAATCAGTACACCTTTGTTTACTGGCGTTTAAGAAGAATGCAAGATGCGGGTAATGGCGCTAATACTCAAGACGTACCTTACTTGTTCCTACCTGCTCTCGTTGCTGGATTAGCGTACTACCTATCTATGAAAATACCAAACGTAGATATGCAAAGGGCTGTTGCTCTTAAGGCTGTATATGACGAGCAGTTTGAACTTGCAAGTTCTGAAAATAGGGAAAAGGCCTCTTTACGCGCCGTACCAAGAATGGCTTTTAATTAAATGGGGTTAAAATGTCCTATTGCTAGAAGAGCATATAGAAAAGCTAGATATGAGGCTAATAAAGAGAGTATATCTGCACAAAATAAACAGTATCGCGATGCAAATAAAGAAAGCATAGCGCATATTAATAAGTTATATTATGAGACTAATAAAGAAGATATTAGTGCCCGGTCTAAAATATATAGAGCTAACAACAAAGAATTAGAAGCTGCAAAATCAAAAGCATATAGAGCTACTAATGCCGTAGAAATTAAAGCTAGGAAAAAAATATATAGGGATGCAAATAAGGATATAGCTAAGCTATGGCGAGATAACAATAAGGATGTAATACAACAATATCGTATAGATAATAAAATATCTATACAAGCAAAAGCAGTGATATATAGAGCCAATAACGTTGGCCGTTTAACTGAGTATGGTTCTAAATATAGACTGGCAAATTTAGGGGCTAAAAACTTCCTTCTTAAAAAGTATAGAGCATCTAAAATTAACCGTACGCCTGTATGGACTACTGAAACAGATTTATGGATGATGAAAGAAATATATGAGTTATCAGCCTTACGTACAAAGTTAATAGGTATTAGTTGGCATGTGGATCATATAATACCATTACAAGGTGAATTTGTTAGTGGGTTGCATACGCCTTTTAATATGCAGGTTATCCCTGCTATAGAAAATATGAAAAAGGGTAATAGATATGAGCTCTAAATATGCCCGTGGCAAGATTGCAATATCCCAATGCGATCGTTGCGGAATGGAGTATTTGTTAAG
>Ga0114977_10001609_pt1 | contig 14823 bp, 19 predicted proteins | sample S_130805_MF_Meta_FD_87026 | JGI IMG/M metagenome (GOLD analysis project Ga0114977, IMG submission 87026) | Freshwater microbial communities from Lake Simoncouche, Canada to study carbon cycling - S_130805_MF_MetaG | ecosystem: Environmental > Aquatic > Freshwater > Lake | place: Lake...
AAACTGCAACGGCTCCAACGCCTTCTGCTGGACACGGAATGTTATCAATTGCATAAGATTCAATCTCTGTTCCATGTGGATTTGTAATGATTGAGACGCGAGTCGGATCAATTCTTTCGGCGCTTCTAATGCGATATGTGTCAGCATAAATCTCAAGAATGCGGAGATACGCGTAGCCATGAAGCATAAGATCCTCACATAGCCATGCATAAGTGGCTGAGCCGGGAACTCTTGGATCTGGCTGATTAATAACTTTTGGTGGAGTCTCAACACTTGCGCCATCGATGCGAGTGCGCACTTTAAGCGGAATCGATGAGACTGACGACGTGACAATGTTGCGAGCTCTTGCACACGTTGGAACGCTCATGAACTCGGCGCGAGATGCTGTGATTCCAGTTGTACCGAAGAAGTTATAGATTGATGAGACTGAATTGATGGGAGCCAATGACGCCGAGACGTCATACGTTGGCTCGGCTGGTACTGCTTCAACGGTACGCGAGAATAAACCCATGTGCTAAGTGTAAGGTCAAGCCTTATACATTATCCAACGAGAATATCAATCTCCATCTCTGGGCGTGTCGCAAAGTGTGTTGCGAGAGCTGATGCAACGGCCGCACACACGGCCACACTTGACGCTCTTCTTCCAATAATCCATCCGCCATCACCCATTGGAAGTCTGACGGCTGATAATATCTGCTTGGTGAACTCTGCCTGTTTGCCGTGAATAAGCCTCTTGGAAGTAATCGCACCGAGTAACTCATCGCAGCTCTGCCCGTACAAGGCTCCATCGATGTCAATGATCGGAATGCCTGCAGGCTGTAATCTGGCTGCAACTGCCGAGCTTGTCCTCTTGGAGAATGCCACATACTCGACTGGATACTTGCGAGCATAGGGCGCGATGTCATTGGCGATTGCTTTATCGTCTAAGGAGATGGGATTGTGCCAAGTGTGCAGAAGTTTGATGATGAATGTGTCATCGGGATTTTTTTGAGCCGCCACAAGAGCTCCATCTCTGCGATCGGGAGATAAGTCCAGCCCGAACCACGTCACCTTCTCAACATCGAGCTCGACGCTTTCGACTCCGCACTCATTCCACTCCTTGGCCGGTATCGCGCCCGAGATTGTATTGACCCACCTACATAAGACTTCTGTCTGGACAACATCTGCTGGATCATTGAGCACCGCCCGGATATTGTCCTCATGAATTGTGTGGCCGAGTGCTGGATTGCTAGCGACCCAATTGCGCTCATCGGTTATCTTGTCCGAGTAGGCCGACCATTCGAAATAAGCGATGTCATCTTCGGCTCCTGCTGCACTTGCCATTCCACGATCTCTTAATTGATTGAGAATCAGAGAGTGCTGATCACCAGCGTTCGAGAATGTCCAGAGCTGAGGATTCTTAGCCGCCATCATCGTATATCTCATCGCCGACCACGCTTCTGTGTCTTTGAGCTGACGAGTCTCATCCATATAGACCGTTTCTGGCTTGGCAAAGCCTCGAGCTGCAGCATTAGCCGCCTTTACAACATAGCGAGCGCCAGACATCAACTCAATCTCTTCTGACCCGTGAGCCCACCGGATTTTCTTTACTTCCCGGGATAGATCGTGATTGCTCTCGATGATGTTCACGATGTGTCTGAACGTCTCAAGAGAAGTCGTGAGAACGTGAGCCGATCCGAGTTGCAGTGGCTCTTTCCATAAGTACATCTTGGCCAGAATACTCATCTCCATAATCGTGGATTTGCCATTCTGACGAGCTGCAACAACTGTCACAATAGGGTGCTTCCAGCGTCCATCTGGCTTTACCTTGAGCGCGTGTTCAAAGACGAACTTCTGCCAAGGCATTAATTCCACGCCTAACTGCGCTGAGAAGTCGATGATCTCCAAGCCCCGAGATGGTAGATCGTTTAAGCGCGAGTGGATTCTAGGCGTTCCTGAGCCTGTAAGACGCTCTGGCGTAGGAACTATTCCCTGTTCAACTACGTCCAGCCCTGAGACGACCTTGAGTGACCTTGTAGAGCCCTGCTTGGCCTTAGTCATGACTGGTCGATTCGTTTGACGGTGAAAACGGAATAGGAAGAGTCAGAGGTGTCCGAGCCGTACCAAAAAACTGACCCATTCGATTTCCTTTCGAATAATTGCATCGAGTACAAGCTGCAACAAGGTTATCTGGATCATCAGTGCCGCCTTTACTTATTGGAATGATGTGATCGACTGTCGTTGCATCTTCACTGCCACAATACTGGCAACAATAGCCATCACGCTGCAAGATGCGCAGTCTTATCTTCTGCCATAGACGAGTGCCACCATTGGCACGTGCTGACTGAGTAGCCATCTAGTGGTATCCCTTAGCCTTGAAGAAGCGCCAAGCGTTACACATAGAATGATAACGATTCTCTATGTATCTGATAGACCAATCGACTTGAGTGTATCCATCGAGTACCCGGTACTTAGCATTCTTCATCTGTCCTAGACCGTAATGAGATCCATTCTTTGCCTTTATATTCCAATGTGATTCTCTAGTTATCAACGCATCAAAGCACTTGAATTGCTCATAGTTAATAAGCCTTGAATGAGCATATAGCTTTAAATAATCTCTAGAAGTAGTCTTATGTGTATCAGCTTCTGCATTCGCGGTAGCAGCCGTCAGGATAAACAATAGACTGGCCATCAGCACCAATCGTGCCGCTTGAGCCATTCCCTTCGGGCTCCGCGTTGCGAGTTGGAGCGTAGCACGGCTGTCAATGGTGTGGATAACTTTACGCGTGGCTACGGCGTGTCTGAGAGACTTATCCACAGATATTACAGCCTGTGGATAACGCCTGTGGATAACTATTCATCTGTCTAGCCACAATGAGAGCAGTCTTCCAACGACGATTCCAATGAGTAATCCAATGAATAATTCGCTCATGACTTGCCCCATCCTGTTCCCTTAAGCGATATGCCCGGTGCGTGATAGATCTGACGCATTGATTCATTGCAGCACATAGGTGTGCTTTCCGCGTGTATTGAACGCTCTAATGTGACCGTGATTGAACAACTCACGCATTGATACTCATAGGCTGGCATTAGGCTGTCGTCGTTCCATAGTGACGCACCATCGGAATGATGCAGTAATTGCAGTATGGAGTCCGAACCATCAAATCATCAGTCAGGCGCTTTTCGACCTGTACTGACTGGCAGACTGAGCACATGAATGTCCACGTATAGAACGGCTTACTCATCGGTTAGCCCCAGAATCTCCAAGATGTCGATTGCATTTGGATCATGTTGTAAGACTGCCCTCTTAGCCCTGCGACGCTCTTCTGGCGTTGCCTTATAGACCGAATCGACAAGCTCTAATGATCTGATTCCCATTAGGTAGCCTCACTCATCAGACACACGCCCATGACGCCGCATACTGTGCATTGAAGCACTTTGACGTGCTCTGGAAGATTATCTGTGATGATGCGTTCGACTTGATTCGTCTTCTTCTTACATAGTCGGCATTCGTACTTATATGTGGGAAGCGGCATATTCACTCCTAACCAGATTCTCGATGGGATTAAGATTCTGCTGATCGACCCACCAAGAGTCTTGCCTTGGATTCTTGTATCGCTTGACCTTGGCGAATGAGACTGGAAGCCAGCCTGCAATGAAATACTCTGGCGACTTACCCACAACCAGCACTGCCACATCAGCATCACGGTCGTTCGGATAGATGATCAGATTGCCGCCGTTGTAAGCAGTCCAGCGAACCTCGATGCCCTTGCCAACGTCTGCCTTGCGCTTGCCCTTGGATTCATCGATGTCGAAGTCGAGTCCGAAGTACCGGGCGACACATAACTCTGCTGCAATGGATTCTGCGTATTCAACAACACGCTCATAGTTGTTGAGTTTGGTGTTGTAATGGACGGTGACTCCCAGATTGGCCTCTTGTGCGAAGATGACATCAGATGCCCTCTTATGGATTGCCCACTCATCAGCTGAGCTCATGTGCATCTTAATGATAATCAATCCTGCACTTTCGGCAGAGATAGACAAGAAGCTCTGGCGGATCACACTTGACGAAGCCCTCACCTTCGGCTCCTTCAATCGCTCCGCATGTTGTGCAAGTCTCTTGACCTTGAATAATGTCCTCAAGCTTGCGCCAGCCTGAAGCTGTGTGAATCTCTAGGTCGGCCATTAGGACTGTGCCTTCCACTTGCCATCACTACCGATGACATACCAGACTGGACTGCACTGATTATCTCGATTGGCTTCTTGGCACATGTATCCGCCCCACTCGTTTCCGTCCTTCTTCTTGCCGACTTTCCAGACTCTAGCGCCGTGATCACATCGTGGAGTTGGAACTGTTGTATTGCCTGCATCTGCATTATTAGCCCAAGGATCTTCTGGCTCCTGTGCATCCCAAGCAACGGCCTTCGGCTCTGCATGCTGTTCGACCTGTGCCATATTCTGAGCAGTTGGTCGCTTATCCGTACCAAGCACTAAACCCACTGCCCGGCCGATGGCAGATGTGACCGTATCTTCGACGAACCATTTTTTCATTCCAGCATTAAATGTTGCCACGTTGCCATAAGCAAAGTCGATTGCACTTGGCTCATGATCTTCGAACTCCTTATAGACACGACACTCCACTAGCACGTAGCCAGCAATTAGATCGATGTCGATGATTGATGTGTGAATCTTGCCTGATGGATGTGTAGCCCAGAATCGCTGAATGCGTGTGGCCACATCTTCATAATTTTCTAAGAAGCTCATTGTGTGACCTGCTTCTTGATTTCGCTGTTAATAATGTGATCCAGGTTGTCATTGGCTCTGCGAGTCAGAGCCCTGCCGCGCAAGTATCCAGCGCGCTCACCGTCTTGATGTCCATCAGAATATGCCACGACGTAAAGCAGGAATAAACATCCTGCTCCTAAGATGTAAAGAATAATATCTAAGCTGTTCATTTATTGCTCCCGTGAGAGCCTTGTCTGTGCTCCCAGAGTTATCTTGACACTCTACCCTGACATTCGTCAAGAACGCTGTCGGCGTGTTGCTACTTTTTTAGGGCTGATTCCAGTAGTAAGTCATGAATGTGCATCTGGCGCTGCTCGATGACATCTATACGATCACGTAGAGAATTGCCAGAATTGGGAATCAACTCATGCAGAATGGCCTTGATGTAGAAGCGAAGCATCGCTGTGCAGACTGTGGCTAGTGTGATGAAGATGCCAAGATTGGCAGCCCATTCTGCCCGGGTCACTTCTTCCCAAATGCCGGATCGTTAGGATTGAGCCAGCGAAGAAGTACGGGCAATACTGCCGCCACTCCTGCTGCCAGAATCGCCTTTGGATCTGTCACTCCTGCAAGATAGACCGCTATCGATGCGCTCAAGAAGCTTCTTCCATAAGAAGCTGCCAATGCTTTGATTTCCTTCATACTCTGACTCCTAGCTTCTTGATAAGCGCCGCCACTTTGACTGCGTTGAGGTTGATTTCAAAGTGCATCGGATCTTGCCTGCCCTTGTAATCCTTGCCTGCTCTTAGGCCATATTTTCGCACAAGCGCATCTAACATTGGTATCTTTTCACGCTCAAAAGTGTTCAATTTTCCGAGAGGATGTTTGAGAGCATTGAGATCAATAGCCGTTCCAGAGCTGTGATTGCTAACGACTGAATCAGAGCCGCGTACCTTGCGGAAGCAATAGCCCCAATCGTCTAGCGTTCCCTCATCTATAGGCTCTATTGAATGGTGAAAATCGCCTGCAAAGTTAATAAGCAAGGGCGCTACCTTTTCGGCACACCTTAGTTTTAAGTTAGTGCCGGGTACAGGGTAAGACTTAATGCCAATACTCACCTGATCTTCACTGGCAGGCCAGCCGTTAGACGATAATGTCATGCTCTGCATTAGTACAACTCCATCGGCATGTCTCTTCGCTGAATGTTTCTTCTGCGTGGCAATTTGCTTTCGGTGCAATGAAAGCATCTCGGACTTCATCGTAAGAATGTCCAACGCCAGCGAAATTAAATCGAGTGTTGCCATTGTAAGAAGTGCGCTTACATACAAGCCCTCTAAAGTTGCCATACCAAGTCTCTGGATCTAATCCATCGATAGTTGAGCTTTCACTGACTCCTGTTATTACTTCAACAACAATGTTTTTCTTATTGAGAAGTGCGTAATGTGCCATTATGACCAACTCACATTTCCAGTACCGGCAGTGATTGTTGTTACTTTAAATCCACCGCTAGGGGCTGCCGTTGAACCTGTAAGACCGCCGCCGATTGTTATTGTTGCAGTGTCGGGATACTTAAGAATAACAACACCTGAACCACCTGAACCACCATCTCCGCCTGTAGTACCACCACCACCACCGCCGCCGCCAGTGTTAGCCGTTCCATTGACTCCTGCTAGAAGATTCACGTTGCCGTTTCCGCCGCCACCTGCGCCGCCTGTGCCGACTGGAATAGCGAATATGCCACCGCCGCCACCGCCAGCGTAATAAACTGATGAGCCAGTAATAGATACTGCAACTCCTACTCCACCATTACCTGCAACGGGGCCAGCACTATGAGCACCGCCTACTGCACCTGCTCCACCACCGCCGTTGCCTGCTTGAACATAAGAACCACTAGGAGAATTAGCACCTGCATAACCTTGATTTGCAGTACCTGCGCCGCCAGCGTGACTTACTGCTGAATCTGCTCCACCACCTGAGCCACCTGTCGTTGGCACACCGCCAGTATCACCGCGACCGCCACCGCCGCCTACTGATGTGATTGTTGAGAATACAGAATTAGAACCATTAGAGCCGTTAGTTGTTCCAGTATTACCTGCACCACCTGCACCAACTGTTACGGTGTAATTAGTTGATGGGCTAAGAGTAAGTGCGCTTTCTAAACTTCCACCACCACCTGTCGCAGTTACAGTTGATCGAAGTCCACCGCCGCCACCTGCGCCGCCTAAGTCACCACCTGCACCACCACCACCTGCAACAACTAAATAGTTGCAACTGAAAGATCGTGGATAACCACCACTGCTCATGATTCCCAACATTGGAGTCATTACGAAATGTCTCCGAACACGATCCACGAGTTAGCAGCAAGCTTCTTAGCAGTTGCGCCCGAGTTAGCCACGCGAAGCTTTGGCGTTGCACTTGTCGCACCTGTTGAAATCACTGTGGTCGTGCCGGGAGTGACTGCTCCGATTGTAGGCTGACCTGCACCTGTAATCCAGAACACGTTAATCTCTGCGCCGATTGGAAAGTTGAATGTTGCATCGGTTGGAATTGAAAACTGCTTAGTCGCAGCGTTATTCATTGAGAGGATACTGCCTTGATCGCCGGACGCAAATGTGTAGTTGTCTGTCTTGGCTGTGTAAGTGCCGAGAATATATTGCGCCATCGATGTGTCCACGCCTTGCCCGAACACGGCGAAATCGGCTGGCAGGTCAGTGACTAAATCAGTCGTCGTCGGCATGACCCAGCCGAAGTTAGTTGTTGGATTAGCCATTCATATTCCCTTTCATCATGAGACGATTGTAGCGTTTGCCCAATCTAAAGTCGGCGACACGGTGTTCCACTGTTCAACTATTGGCACATCGCCCCACTGCATCGCTTGGAGCGAATAAGCCAGTGGAGACATCAGAAGAGTGATGGCAAGCTCATTGTAAGAGGCTCGGAACGTCCAGCCCTCGACGAAGCCTTGGAAAACTCCTGCTGACATATTCGATGGCAAGTCGTTCAGTGCTATGGGCTGACCCATAAAGATATTGATGAGAGCATCACGATCTGCATTGTCCAGCTCTGGATTGGTCAGAGCATAAGTGATCGAATCAAAGATAGGCTGTGGATAGGCGCGCAGTGCTAAGTAGAACGCCGCCTGAGCTGTGGCATCAACTGATGATTTGATTGTTGTCGTGATAATTTGAGCCAGATCGCCATAGATGCCAATCGATGTCTCATCGGTAGCACTGACCTCACTGGCCGAGAGTGTTCCATACTTGATCGTGAGGTCATTTCGAATGTCGCCTGCCCGAGTCTTGATGGTGATGCCTTGACCGAGAGCTTGATTGGCCGTGAGATCGGTGTAGCCGTAAGTGGAGAGATAAGTCGTTCGATGTGTGGAGTCGGCGTATGAGATTTGACCCTGTGCATTCTCGAAGATATATCCCAGACCCGAATTGGCAAGAGCAGCAACTAAGTCATAGACCACTGTGCGATTGGATGCACGTTGTGCGAGCTCATAATTGCCGGGAGTATCGATTGTGCCGTAGCCGTTATTCTGAGCATTTGCCCACGTAGTCGTTGGATCATAGGTCGCCCACGTCAAAGCCACTGGCACTTGATTCCACTGTGCAAAGAGCACTTCATGCAAGATAGTCGCAATCTGATTGCCGTCGAAATCTTGTGCTAGTACGCCATCAGTCAGAGCCTTCTGTAGTCTGGCCAGAGCGCCGAGTGCCGTGATGGTGACTTCTTGTGTGTAAGCACTAGAGCCAACCTGAGAGACGCTTACCGATACATCGACGACTGAACCGCCGAAGATTGCAACATAGGCTGCCGATGTGTTCTTGATTTCGATTGAGATTGTGTCGTTGATTTCATACGGCAGAGCAGCTTGATTGAAGATGATCAGAGTGATGGAGCAGTAGCCAGCCTGTGCCTGTGTGTAGATATTGGTGCGCCCTGATGTGATTGCAAGATTGGCGATGACTGAGCCAGTGACATCAGTGCCATTGATCTTTACTCGCCAGACGGGAGCCCATTGAGTCATTAGTCGCCCCGGGCTGATGTACCAGATAGCGCACTTGCTCCACCTGTGCCGCGATAGTAGGAATCATTCAAAGTGTTCACAATTGTCCGAGCTGTGCCTTCCGAATCGATTGCGCCATTGACTGTCAGATTGATGGTGCTTACTCCCTGACCGCTGTTTTCTGAATAATTGCCGACTCCTGTCGCTGCAACCGAGACAAGAGACGCCACTGACGCAGCTCCTGCGACGGCTGATGAGACGCCACCACCTGATCCAGATGTCGATGTGCTGGCAGAACTTGTTGGAACCTTGATTGTTGGAATCGCTGTGCTGGCTGATGCCACTTTCGGAATCGAGACGCTGGGAACGCTGATGGATGGTGCTGTAATCTGAGAGACGTTAGGCAGGAATGGCACTGAGTTATAGAGCCGAATGAGAGTGTTGATTCCTGCAACTGCGCCAGAAATGAGCGAGTTGAGTCCACCGATGACTGCGCCGACGACGTTGATGATTCCGCCAGCAATCTCGCCGACTACCTTGAACGCACCGCCTAGAACTGTGACCAGCACTGGCACGACATATTGCTGAATGAATCCAATGAATGTCATGAACGCTTCTTTGTTGTTATTGACTGCATCAGTGATTGGCTTGAAGAAGTCTGCGAACTTGCCGAGTGCTGGAACAATCTTATTGAGAACGAAATCGACTAAATCTTGAATGATTGGTAGAAGCTTGTAGCCAATAGTCTCCTTGGCTTCATCGAATGTGACTTTCAATCGCTCCATTCGTCCGGCATACGTGTCAGCATTGGCTGCTGCTGCTCCACCGAATAAGTCTGTGAGCTTTGTCTGCACATCAGTGAATGACATAGTTTTGAGCTCTGCAGCCGATAGGCCAATTCCGAGCTTGCCAAGTGCTGCTGTGTTCCCGTCGAATGCCTTGCCGATTGCATTGGCCACCGTTTCCAGCGGCTTTCCTGTCGCTTGAGCCGTGTCCATAGCAACTGAAAGAAGATCCTGTGCTTTGCTCAAGTCTCCTGTGGATAACGCGATGCGCTGTAAGGCTGGGCGAAGCTTGTCATCGCCGACTCCTGTGGCCAGAGACATCTTGAGAATCTGATCTTCTGTGGCCTTGATTTGTGCCTCTGTCGCGCCAGTTGCCGCCTTGAGTGCTCCTGCTAGCCGTACCTGTGCCGCTTCATCTTCAATGGCTGCCTTGACTCCATCGACTGCGAGCTTGATTGCGTAGGCTCCTGCTGCTGCTCCTGCTGCTGCGAATGCCAGCCCTGCCTTCTTTGCGAAGTCGCCCATCTTGCTCGATGAATCATCAACGTCCCCGTTGGCCTGTGCCAGTGACTTCTTGAGTTGATCTACATCGGCCAGAATCGAGAGCTTGAGTGTGCGTGAACCTGTGCCAGCCATCACCACTCCTTCAATATTCTATCGAATGCATTCTCCCACTTGGCGATGATCTCTGGCTGTATTTCGCGCAGTGTTGGATAGATAAACCATCCTTTAGAGCCGCGACCTTCTGAGCCTGACCAGATTGGGAACTGTTTGAACTTGTTCGATCCGAACTCTGTGCCGCCCCATAGGTCGCGAGTAGTCGCACCGCCTGAGAACTTCTGGGAAGTGTAGCCGAATGATAACTCACCAATCTTTGATGACTTAGAGACCCGGGAACCTTGAGCGATACGGTCGGCGACTTTGCCGCGTCCGACTGCCTTCTGTTGAATCTTGCCCTGTGCGAACTCTGCAAGAGCTGATGATTCACGCTTTGCAGCATCGGTTGCAGAATCATCCATCGCCTTGAATGCCGAAGTGATGCGACGCAGGTCGGCCTTGTCGTAGGCTATCGAGACCTCATCGCTCATTCTGCTTCTCCAATATCTCCATCGCCGTATAGATCTGCTCCGCCGTGATCCATTCGCTCATTGGAATCCCTGTCGCTATTGCTAGATCGACAAGGATCCGATTCACGCTTCCGGCGGCGTAGCTTTTGGGAGTACATCACCGACTGTTACATCAGCGACCGTCTCACACCAGACTTCAAAGCCCTTGATTGGCTTGCCAGCAGCTTCTCGCTTCATAGCATTCCAAGCAAGAAATAAGAGATCAGATATTCCGATCTTCTCCTGAGCCTGACTAATTGTCAGACCTGTCTTATTCTCCCACTTAGCCCACTCTGGCGGCTGGGCTGTGTATGTGCCGAACTCGCCTGATGTGTATTCGATTGTGATTGGTAGTTTCATTGTGTGCTCCCGTTTCTCTTATCGATTAGCTGATTGTTAGAACTGGCGTTCCTGAGACTAGCATCGCCCAAGAATCTGTCTGTGCATCTGGCGCAGTGCCGCCTGCACTTGGGAACACTGGGAACACATTGAGCGCCCAGACTGCTCCTGTTGCAGTTGTGAGTGATACGGCCAGAACTGTATTTGGTGCAGAGTTGGCAGCAGTCCACATCGCTTCAAAGAGTGATGATGCAACGCCCCAGTCTGCAAGTAATTCAAGATTCAAAGTCCATTGATCATCGATGTGCTTGTATGCCTTGCCATCGAGTGTCTGATAAGTCGTAATGACTGGCGCGTTCGCGAGAACGGCTGATGTTGTCTGTGCGTCATAATTCACGGTTGCGATTGTCAGTGTGATGTCTCTCGCCGTGACGATTGTTGTTGGCATTTTTTTCTCCTTCTAGATTGTCTGTTGAGTGTAGTAAGTGGAGACCGAGAGATCTGCAACGAGCAAATTGCTCGCACCGACTGACGTGATTGCCGGGCGTTGAACGTCCCCGACGACGTAACCTGTCGGCATAGCCGCCAGAATGCTGATGATGAGCTGCTCTAGATTATCGAGTGCTCCTGCGTTGGAATTGTATGCAACTGCAGCCGTGACAATAAAATTGATCTTGACTCTAACTGTGGACTTTCCGATTGTTGTTGGCTCGAGATACGGCGAATCGGCAATGATGACACACGCTGGCGGAATGACTGCCTCTGGCACTGATGAATAAACTGATGCGGCAACTCCTGCCAGTGCAGTGGCTAGTGTGCCTCTGACATTGGTTGCAATGGTCGTTGGTGTAGGCATTTACTGTGCAATCGTTGAGACATCGACGTAATTTCCAATGAGACCGATAACTCGATTCTGGAGTGATCGACCCATTCTGAACGGGCTTGGAGCAAAGTCCACGCCTTCAATCTGTCCTCCGGGTGCAACCACACTCTGAAAGATTTCCACACTGACGATTGTGACCGCCTGTTCAATCGCATCGGTGCTTGCATAAAGTGTGGCTGCACTCGCCCCGGATAGGCTTGCAACTCCTGCTGGAATACATTCGCGATAGGCAATGTCTGCATTCGTGATCGCTGCAGTGAATACATAGTATTGATTGGGAGCGTATGCGAATGGAAGATTGAAGAATGGATCATTGTAATAATTTGATAAGACTGTGAATGTGCCATTGAATGTTGCTGGCAGACATCCAGTGACCACAATGCTTTGGCCAGTGACGAAATTGTTCGGGCGCTGTGTAATGAAATAGCCGACATTGCCTGAAAGATAAACGCCAGCGATTGCTGCTGTGTTAGCAGTCAATAGCGGCAGAATCACCTGCTCGGAAGCATCGATGATTCCTTCAAGATAAGCGTCTGAATACAAGGAAGAAGAGACACCAAGCACCGTTCGCAGCTCGGAAGCTGTAATGATAGATGGCATCTCTTCTTCCCTTCGTAGTCGGCTGGCCTAGATACGGGAGCGCACCTAGGCCATGATCAGATGTATCAGGTTAGGTTGTAGCGTTGTAGGCCAGTTGCAATAAGTGTCTTAGTTGCAAAGTAGCCGTAAAGAAGAACATTGACCTCACCAGTTGCCACAACATTGACGCTCATTGTGAGTTTTGGTGATTCGTAGATTGCAATTGCTGATGGTGTAACAATGAATGCTGCATCATCGATTGTTGTTGCAACCATTCCTGAATCAACCCATAGATCAAGACCCATGATGTCGCCCTTGAGTGACTTAGGAGATGACTGGCCGTTATTATTTTGTGGATTTGCAGCTGAGTAGATATTGCGCCCAGTTGAATCCGCTGCTCCGATAAGCAATGACCAGATGGATGTTCCACCGATGAATGCTGTAGCAAGATCCTTTGCACCTGCATAAACTGCTGGGGCAGCCTGTGCAACGTATGCCTGGATTCCTGCAAGTGTTGCTGCCTGTGTTGATGCTTGAGTACCACCAGAGACAATCTCTGCAATAACGGCAGCGTTAGCGGCGCGATTGTAAGCCTTTGTCATGTTCTCGAACATTGCATCATAGAATGCTGGCCCGGAACGCTCAAGAAGCTCTGTGCTCATGATCTGCTGTCCTGCTAGCTTGATGACTGTTGCATCAACATAAGAAGAGACGATCTGAGTTGAAGTTGTGCTTCCACCTTCTGCAACTGTTGCCACTGTGCCAGCAGTTGTGATCTTTGGATGTGAGACTGTCATTCCGGTCGATGGGAGTGGACGTGCGCCACCGCATGCATCGATTGTTGGACGATCCTTGAATACTGTTGCATCAATGACGCCCGGCATGTAAGAAATTGGATTGAATGCTGGATTCGTTGTGAATGAATCATTGGCAGCTTCGACCTTCTTGGCCTGTGCGTCTGCTTGGCGAATGTAATCGCTTGAATCATCGTCTCCCATGCGAGCCTTGATTAAGTGCTCCATGTAGTTTGAATGAGTCTTGATTGGTGAGCGAAGATCGCCACCTTTGAAATATAGAGGACGTGGAGCCTCTGCATTTACAAGTTTGGAAGCTTCAACCGTTTCGGCTGCTGCTTCTGGAACGGTTGGAGTTGTTTCCACTTGCGTTTCTCCTTCGATAGATGGAAGTGCATCTGATACCACATCGGCATCAGAATCTTCTTGACTTGCGGCCACGCTAACCTTCGCGCTGGCTATTGCTGGATCAGTGACCAGTGAGACTTCTTTGAGAGTCGATGCGCTAATGACAAGAACGCCATCGATATTCTTGTACTTATCGGCCATAACTCCCACGCTAAATCCGTCTCTTAGTCCAGTGCTGGCCTCGACCAATGCATCAGAACCGGCTGTGGTGTTGCCAATAGCAAAGACTGCATCGATGCCTTCTGTACCGACTTTGTAGCTCTTTAAGAATCCGATTGGTGATTCGCGGCGATGTTCCAGTAGTAATTTCGTGGTGTCGCCGAATGTGATTGAGTGTGGCATAAACGATGTCTCTCCTGCTGAAGTCGAGCCTGTTTCGTTCCATGTGACAATCCTTCCTGAGATTGTGCGCTGTGGGAAGTCTGTTGCAGTGACTTTAATTGAAAAATTAAGATCTAATGGAGTCTCTTTGATTGTTTTCATCCGAGCATGTCCTCTTCCATTCGTATTTCATCGGTTGTAATTGCGCCCATATCAAATAAGACTTTATAAACATCCGCACGCTCTTTGGCTGATCCGCGCAAGTAATCATCAAGATCGAATTTGACTTCTTGCGAAGCTGCAACGAAATCATTAGGCATTCCAGTCATTGATAGGCGCTCTTCAATTGCAGTCATAATTGGGCGAAGCGAGAAGTCCACAAGAGACTGACGCGCAAGATTGGCATTGGAATATGTCATCGATGAGCCTGATTCTGCATCGACGTAGAATGCCGGAATGCCCGTTGCCCGGGCGAGCTCGGTCGCCACATAACTTCTTGCTTGATTGAGCTGTAATTTTTCGGGATCGAATCCTAAAGTCTCAAGAGTCACGTCGGCATTTAAGAATGCCGTGCCGCGATTGCGTCGAGCCTCGCCCCATGATTGTAAGAGCTTTGCAATGCGATCTGCTGGAAGTGCAGTGCCATTAGATTTAAGAACCATCGTGGGAACTGGCTCCCGGGCATACATAACGGCGGCGCGCTCTAACTCTGCACCTGCTTTGATTGTGCGGCCTGCACGATTAAGGATTCCCTCATCGTTACCGTAAAAAACTGCAACGGCTCCAACGCCTTCTGCTGGACACGGAATGTTATCAATTGCATAAGATTCAATCTCTGTTCCATGTGGATTTGTAATGATTGAGACGCGAGTCGGATCAATTCTTTCGGCGC
>Ga0114977_10001610_pt1 | contig 14823 bp, 24 predicted proteins | sample S_130805_MF_Meta_FD_87026 | JGI IMG/M metagenome (GOLD analysis project Ga0114977, IMG submission 87026) | Freshwater microbial communities from Lake Simoncouche, Canada to study carbon cycling - S_130805_MF_MetaG | ecosystem: Environmental > Aquatic > Freshwater > Lake | place: Lake...
GAGGACGAAGAGTACCAGGCTTATATTCAAGATAATAATGGAGCTGATCTAGGACGCTCTATCACCTGTGGGTATTAAAAGATATGAACCTAAAAGACAAGTTTAATATTACAGACCTCGTGTACGAGGCCAACATTGCTACTCTGCTATGCAAAGCAGACTTGGAAACAATTGGCTCTCAGGTTGTCAAGGACTTTGACAATGACCTTACCTCCCGTAGTAGTTGGGAGAAGCGTACAGAAACTTCCCTTAAGCTTGCTCTTCAAGTTGCAGAGACCAAGAACTTCCCTTGGCCTAATGCTAGTAACGTTAAGTTTCCTCTTATCACTATTGCTGCACTACAATACCATGCTCGTAGTTACCCAGTCTTAGTTGATAGTGACCTGCCAGTTAAATGCCGTGTTGTTGGGGACGACAAAGACGGATTACGTGCTTTACGTGCTACTCGTGTTGAACAACACATGTCTTACCAACTTCTTGAGGAAGATGAAGATTGGGAATCAGAAATGGACAAGGTTCTTATTACTCAACCTATTATTGGTTGTGCTTTTAAGAAGACCTACTACGATCCAATTCGTAAACACAACATTTCTGAAAACGTCTTAGCCAAAGATCTAGTAGTTAACTACTGGACTAAGAGTCTTGAAACAGCTAGCCGAGTTACCCACATTCTTCAAATGAGTAAGAATGAAATCTATGAGCGTGTTGCTCGTGGATTATGGTTAGATATATCCGAAGGTCGTCAACAACAGTACTCGTCTGTTGCTATGGGCAACCCATTACAAAATGCTCAAGACAAAGCTCAAGGTATGCAACCTCCTGAGCCAAATGACTCTAGCACTCCAATTGAAATCTTAGAACATCATTGCCACATTGACTTTGATGACGATGGTTATGCTGAGCCGTACATTGTGTATGTGCGTAGAGACAATAAACAAGTTGCTCGTATTGTTGCTAGATACAGCAAAGGAGATGTTGAACGTAATAAGAATGATGTGATTCTTAGTATTAAAGCTGAGCAATACTTTACTAAGTATCCTTTTGTTCCTTCTCCTGATGGCGGTTTTTACGATTTAGGCTTTGGAGTTTTACTTGGACCACTCAACGAATCAATCAACACCATCATTAACCAACTGGTTGACGCTGGCACTATGGCTAACACTGCTGGTGGATTTCTTAGCCGTGGCATTAAGCTTCGTGGTGGCAACTACTCCTTCAACCCAATGGAGTGGAAGCATGTAGACACCACTGGGGATGATTTGCGTAAAGGCATTGTTCCTCTTCCAGTTCGTGAGCCTTCTCAAGTTATGTTTACTTTGTTAAATCTGTTGATTAACTATGGTGAACGTATTGGTGGTTCTGTAGACATTTTGTCTGGTCAAAACCCAGGACAGAATACTCCTGCTGAAACTACCCGTACTATGGCTGAGCAGGGTATGAAGATCTTTAATGGCATTTTCAAACGTACTCACCGCAGTCTTAAACAAGAGTTTCGCAAGCTGTACCGCCTTAACCAAATCTTTGTTACAGAAAACACTCCTTACGTATCTAACGCTAAAGGCACTGGTCTTGTGTTGGCTACTGACTATGAGGGTCCTGTAACTGATGTGATGCCTACTGCTGATCCAAGCATTACATCTGATGCTCAACGTTTGAGTCAAGCTATGGCTATTGCTGGTCGTGTAGCTGCAACTCCTGGTTTGTACAACCGTTATGAAGCTGAACATGCTTTCTTGAAAGCAATTAAAGTTGGAAACATTGACAAGATATTGCCTGACCCCAAAGGTCCTAATGCAGTACCTCCACCTGTTAATCCCAAAGTTCAGATTGAACAACTCAGACAACAAGCTAAACAAGCTTCTGATCAATTAGAAATGAAGATAGCTTTGTTGAAGTTAATGAGTGAAGCCGAATTAAACCAAGCTCACATTCAAAAGTTAGAAGCCGAAGCAGAAGCAATCAAGATTGGCATTGCTACTGAAGGCGAGAAAATGCGTATCCAAGAAATTAATACCCAAATTGCTTTGCAACGTGAACGGCGTGAAGGTGTCCTAAGTGCTATTAAGACTATGAACACTGTGTACGACAGAATGATGCAAGGACAACCAGAGCAGCAAACCCAAGAGCAACCACAAATGCCTCAACAAGGAATGCCGCAACTACCCATGTAACTAAGGAGAAAGAATGGAGCCAGTAAGCCCTAGTAACTTTGATGAATGGAAACATCACCCAGTTACTAAACGTTTGATGAAGTCTTTATCAAACGACAGAGAAGCAATGAAAGAAGGTTTAATCAATAGCTCATTTGACGATGAGGCTGAAGTTAAAGGTAGGTGTCGAGCAATCGCAATTATCCTTAACCTTGAGTACGAAGACTTGTTTGAATCTGTTCAAAAGAAAGAACCTAGCTATGAGTAATGTGTCAGGAATAAACCCCGTTGGTTGGCGAATCTTGGTTAAACCCCAAGAAATCAAAGAGACATCTGAAAGCGGTATTGTTATTACCAGTGGTAGTTACAAGAACCGAGAACAGATGGCTAATACCACTGGAGTAGTTGTTGCTATGGGCAATGACTGCTTTGCCGATGAACCTGCACCTTGGTGCAAAATTGGGGACAAGATTATTTTTGCTAAGTATGCTGGTCTGCTTTATCTTGGTAGAGATGGAAGCGAGTACCGAATGATCAACGACAAAGACGTTACAGGCACTTTGGATGCTGACGTAGACCTAGTTGATCCGTACCTAGCCAAAGTTTAATTGACACACCTTAAAAAACAGGAGTAAGATATGAGCGAAGAAAATGTTACTAGTAACGAGGTTGCCCCAGAAGTTGTTCGGGAAGCTGAGTCTCAAGGTTGGGTTCCAAAAGAACGCTTCCGAGGAAACGAGTCTGACTGGGTTGATGCTGAGATTTTTGTAAAGCGTGGTCGTGAGATTCTCCCTATTCTGCGTAAGAATAATGAGAACTTAATGAAAGACCTAAACGCTACAAAAGAACAGCTAAAGGAATTTCGGGAAGCCGCAGAAGAGTTTAAGAAGTTTCAAAGAGAGTCCTACGAGCGTAAAGCTCAAGAATACGAACAGCGTATTCAAAATATTAAAGAAAGCCGTGCTCAAGCTATTAGCGATGGGGACGGACAGAAAGTCAACGCCCTAGATGATGCGCTAGATCAGGCAAAAGACGAACTCAAAGAAGCTAAGCAAGCTGTTAAAGATGCAAACAAAGCTCCTGCTGAACCAGAACCAAGCCCTACCAACACTGTTGAACCTGGGTTACAAGTGTGGTTAGATCGCAACACATGGTTTGGTGAAGACAGGCGTATGACTGCTCTTGCTAACGGTATTGGCGAAAGTCTTCGTATAGAGTTTCCTTCCCTTAAAGGCGAACAATTTCTAGAAAAGCTTGATGAAGTGTTAGCAGAAGAATTCCCTACTAAGTTTGGTAAAAAACAAAGTTCTGCAAGTCGAGTGGAGTCTGGGTCAGGTCGTACAGGCCGCAGTAGCGGTAACGCTCAAACCTATGACAATCTACCCTCTGAAGCAAAAGCAGCTTGTGATCGGTTTGTTAAGCAAAAGCTTATGACCCGTGAACAATATGTAGCTGATTTTGACTGGAATTAATTCTTAACTTAAACTTAAAAAGGGAGTACATTATGCCAAGAGCACTGAACGAGTTTGAAAAACGTGATCGTCTTATTGAGAAAGCAGCAGAACGGGAAGCAGTAGCTACTGCACCTGTTCCAGCAGTAGACGGTACAACTCGAAAAAAACGTAACGTATTTAACGGTACAGAAGCAAAGATTAGTGTCCAAACACAGATACCTGGATACCACCTACATGTGTTTACAGATGCAGGTGGACGCATACAAGCAGCTATGGATAGTGGCTACGAGTTTGTAAGTCCTGACGAAGTGGGCGGCGTGAGTGAGAATGTGGTTAGCCGTAATGGTGACCTTGGAGAAAGAATTAGGTTTCTCGTAAACCCTCGTGCAGAAGGCACTGAGCAATACGGCTATCTAATGAAGATTCGGCAAGAATGGTTTGAGGAAGATCAAGCTGAACTTCAAAACAAAAACAATCTTATTGACGCTGCTGTTCGTAAGGGCAAGATCACTGGAAACAATCCATCGTTCTATACCCCTAGGGATGGAATCAAAGTTACCTCTTAAATGTTTTTAAAGGAGTCTTAAATGGCTAACGTAAATAAAGCCAACGGGTTCAGCCCTGTTGGTAACTTGCTAGGTGGCAAGTGGAATGAGCAGGGTCGGCTGTACGCTATCCCTACTTCTGACACTACCAATAGCTATGCAATTGGTGATTGTGTAATGTCTGCTTCTAGTTCGGATGCCAACGGTGTTCGTAACATTCAGAAGTGGGGTGGCGCAACTACTACCTCTGCTTTGCCCTTGGGCATTATCGTAGGCATTCGTGTTGCTGATCCAGGCGTAAGCTTGGTTGGTAACTCTTTGTCTTTAGAAAAGGCATACATTGCTGCTGGTACTCGTACTAGTGTTCGTTATGTATACGTTGTGGATGATCCTTTTGTGTTGTTTGAAGCTCAGTTTGATGCAACAGGTGCTACCCAAGCTCAACTGTCTATGAATGCTGCTGTGACTATCTCTGCTGCAAACCAAACGTCTTTGGGTAACAGTTCTCCGTTCTCAGATATGGTCCTCACAGGTCCTGCTGTTACGGCTACTCTGCCAATCCGTTTGTTGGGTGCTGTACAAAAAGGCGACAACCAAGTGACTAGTGCTGCTAGCCCTTATGTCCGTGTTTTGTGCAAGTTTAACTATCACGAATACGGTACTATCGGCTCTGCTTCTGGCACTGTCGTGAACTACCTTGCAGTCTAATAAAGGAGATACATCATGGCTGGCGTAATTACTACCGCATCACATCCCAAAGCACTATGGCCTGGCATTAAAGCTTGGTGGGGTCAAACCTACAATGAGCACCCAGAAGAGTATGTAGACTTGTTTGATAAAGACACTTCTAATATGAACTACGAAGAAGACGTTCAACTGTCTGGCTTCGGTCTGGTTCCTATTAAGTCTGAAGGTCAAGGCACTGCATACGACTCTGAAATCCAAGGCTTCACAACTCGCTATACACACGTTGCTTACGCAATGGGCTATATCGTGACCAAAGAAGAAATGGACGACAACTTGTATGAGCAAGTGTCCAAGAAACGTGCTGCTGCACTGGCAATGTCTTTCCGTCAAACGAAAGAAAACATTGCAGCTAACGTGTACAACCGTGCTTTTAACGGCACATATTTAGGCGGTGATGGCGTATCTCTTTGCGCTACTAACCACCCAAACACTTCAGGTGGTACGTTCTCTAACAAGCCAGCAGTTGATGTTGACTTGTCTGAAGCTTCTTTGGAAGACGCAGTGATCGCAATCATGGGCATTCAAAATGACCGTGGACTGTTGGTTGCTATTCAACCAAACAGTTTGCACATTGCTCGTCAAGAGATCTTTAATGCTCAACGCATTCTGCACTCTAGCTACCAAACAGGTAATGCTAACAATGACATCAACGTCATCAAGTCTGGCAATTACATCCCTGGTGGTTTTAAAGTGAACCACTACTTTACAAGCCCCCATGCTTGGTTTATCCGTAACACCATCCCTGGTGGTACTGGTTTGAAGTACTACGAGCGTCACGCTGTTACGTTTGACCAAGACAATGACTTTGACACTATGAACGTCAAAGCCAAAGGCTACGAGCGTTACAGTTTCGGCTGGTCTGATCCTCGTGCTATCTACGGCTCTAACGGCCCGTAATTGTTACTAGTAACAAGCCCCCTCCCTAAAAAGAGGGGGTTCTTTTTATACACTGGAGTAAATCATGGGATACGAAAAACGTAAAGAGATGGGCATGAAGCCCGACACTAAGGTCGCAGCCAAAGGCGAAGAAAAAAAGATGTCTGCTGCTAAAAAAATGGCTGCTGCAAAAAAGATGATGCCTAAAAAGAAAATGTAATATAGAATGCAATCTTCCAATGACGCCCTTAATTGGGCGTTGTTTTAAACAACGTCAAAGGAAATATCATGTCAAATCCAACCCGCCTCTATAGTGGTCTGTCCACTGCTTATCCTAACGAGCCTTTGTACTCGTATCCTTTCCCCGATCCTTTTCACACTGGAAGTGGTCAATTTGTTGGTAGTTCTACCTACACTAATGATTTCAACACATTGATTGGTACAGACTACACAATAACAGGTGCGTCATCTACTTTTGCTGTAGCTAACGCTGTTGGTGGTCAAGCTGTTCTTACCCCAGGTGGAACTACTACTGCCACTGCTGCTTACAAAGCTGGTACTTTTATACAGTTTGTAGCTGGCTATAGAGCTTGGTTTGTTGTGCGTTTTAAAGTTTCTGCTGTGTCAGGTAACGTAGCTTACTACGCAGGTTTACGTGCAGGTTCTTCTGCTACTGATGGTTTGTGGTTTGCTAAAGCTGCTGCATCAACATCTATTAACTTGGTGTCTACTGTCAACAGCACTGCTACTACATTGGTAACTGGTGTTGCTACTGCTGTTGCAGGTGCTTTTGTAGAAGTAGGTTTTTACTATGACGGTACAGATTTAATCTGTTTCTCTGGTACTAGCTCTACTGATATGGGTCCTAATGCTCGTGTAACAGCTCCTACTATTGGTTCTACTGGTACTACTCTAACTAACGCTTTGTTGAGTCCTGTGTTTCAAATTACCCCTGTGGCAACTGAAACACTGACTACTGACTTTGTTTTAGCTGCCCAAGAACTTGCACGTTAATAGGAGGTAGCTATGGCTAACTCATTCACAACGCAAATCCTTGAAGAAGGTCAACGCAACGCAATTGTTAAACTAACAGCGGTACTTGATACCTCTGACCTAGCTCTAACAACTGCTGTTGCTATGTCTGACATCAATCAAAGTGGCATAGGGTTTACACCTACACAGGTACGCATTGATCACATTGATTATTCAATTAGCGATCAAATAGAAGTACAACTGTTGTGGGATGCTACAACCGATGTCATTATCATGCCCTTAGCTGGTCGTGGTCGTTTGATGTTTTGGAACTTTGGTGGACTAACTAACAATGCTGGTGCTGGTAAGACTGGTGCTATCCTTGTTAAGACTACTGGTTGGACATCTGGTACTCAGGTGTTCTCAGTTATCTTAGAGTTGGTTAAACAAGGTACTAACCTGTAAGGTGTTTAGATGGATTACCAAACCCTTTTAAACATTGGTTTAACGCTTGTATCCTCAGTCATGGGCTGGTTTGCTCGTGAACTGTGGGCTGCTGTCAAAGAACTTAAAAGTGATCTAGCTAAGCTTAGAGAAGATCTCCCTAAAATGTATGTTGCTAAAGACGACTACAAGGATGACATTCGAGAGCTTAAAGACATGATTGGCAAGATCTTTGACAAACTAGACAACAAGTCTGATAAGTCTTAACAATGGCTGAGATAATTGTTCCTAGTAATGCCAAGGAAGCTCAAATCAGTGCTGTCATCACTCGTGCTGATGGCACTGTAGAGCACCTTGGTGTTGTTAGTTACTGGCACAAGAATCCCCTCAAACGTATTTTTTGGAGCATTAAAAAATGGCTACTCTCCTTGTAAATGCTGGCAAAGCAATCGTAACTAACCGCATCAAAGGTAGTGGCACAGAACCTGTGTATGTTGCTTATGGTACTGGTGCTGGTACAACTGCTGCTGCTGACACAACTTTGTTTACTGAGACTGGTACTCGTGTGAGTGGTACTAGCACACAACAAACTACATCCGTAACCAACGATACCTACCAAGTAGTCGGTACTCAAACTGCTGGCGGTACTCTTGCTATTACCAATGCTGGTTTGTTTGATGCTTCTACTTCTGGCAATTTGTTTGTCAAGGGTGACTTCTCAACAATTAACCTGAGTTCTGGTGACTCAATTCAGTTCACCTTTAAGACTCAGTTTAGTTAAACCAGAGTTAGGGACATACTATGTCTCTTAATTCTTTTGCAATTAATGCCGCTGTACTTAACGGTACTAGCGGCACTTCTTATGCTCAAGCAATAACAGTCTCTAGCAGCAGTACTTTTACTTTGGCTAGGGCTGTTGGTATTGTTAGAGCTATTACAAGCATTAGTACAGCAACTAAGCTTGTTTACATTACCAGAACAATAAGCCTTGCATCTACTAGCACAGTAGCTTTGGTAAAAAGCATAGTGAAGAGCTTTTCTTTTTCTTCTAGTTCTACAGCTACTTACAAGCTAACAACAGGTAAGGTGCAGTCTGTAACGTCTACATCTACAGCCAGTATTCTTAAGGCAATGACTAAGTTGGTAACAGCTACAAGTACTTCTACTGCTACTGTTATAAAAGCGTTGGTAAAAACCCTTAGCTTTGCATCTACAAGTACTGTGGTGCTATTAAAGAGCATTCTTAAAACACGCGCTGTTGCCTGTGTTACTTCTGTTTTGTTTATTAAAGTTGTAGGTAAGAAGGTATCTGCATCTGTAAGTAATGCTGTAACATTACTTTATGGGTTTTTCTTTATTAGAGTACTTACTGCATCTGTAACTACAACAAGTACAATGGTTAGACTATTGACTCTTGCTAGAACAATAGCTGCTACGGTTATTTCTGCTGCAACAATACAAAGGGCTAGAGCTAAAATTCTTTTAGCTGTGTCTACTACAAATTCTTACGTCAACACTATCACTGCAAGGTTTGTGTTATTAGTAACAACCGTCTATACTAGCGTTGTAAGTCACTTTTACAAAGTGCTGGCTAATATTGAGGACACCATAATTGTCCCTACCAAGAAAGTTATTGTTCAAGTGTTTGCTAGTTTTAGTGACATACTAGTCAAACCAAAGAAGACCAACATAGTAGTTATAAAACAGGATGATGTAAATGGCTGAATACTTTTCCTACAAGTTTGTTGATGAAATAAAGCCTCTGTCTTTTGACTTTAGTCAAACGTTAGCGGCAGGAGAAACTTTGTCTACAGCTTCCTGTTCTGTAATTGTTATAGACGGTGTTGATGCTAGTCCGTCTGGTGTGTTGTCTGGTGGGTCTACTATTGTAGGCAACAAGGTTTATCAACAAGTTCAAAGTGGTGTAGCTGGTGTTACCTACCGTCTTGTTATGACTGTAACCACTAGTGCTGGAAGCACCCTAGTTGCTCTAGGAGATTTGCCAGTGTATAGTACAACTGAAGTGCAATAATGTCGTACAGATCAAGATGGGACAATGGAAGTTGGAACGTCATCTGTGACGTCTGTGGTCGTCAGTATAAAAACTACGAACTACAAATGCGGTGGGATGGTTTGATGGTTTGTAGTGGGGATTGGGAGATACGACAACCCCAAGATTTTGTACATGGTGTAGCTGACAAACAAGCCCCTCCGTTTACAAGACCAGAACAATCAGATCATTTTATTTTTGGATCAACAAATCAATCAGATTCTGTAGGAGTAACAGAAGCCTATGTTGCAAAGATACATAGTTCTCCTGCTGCACTAAACGGCTCTGCCTTAAATTCTTTGGGTATAAACAAATGAACGAAACAATTAGTTTAGTTGGGGAAGTAGAGCTTAAGCTAAATGACGTTGTTGTCGTTAGGAAGAAGAACATGATTGTTCAAGTGGGAAAGAATTTTTTAACTAATGCTATTCTTAACACTAGCTCTACTCCATTTAACTGCATAGCTATTGGTAGTGGCACTACTGCTGCTGCTCTCACTGATACAACTTTGCAAACAGAAACATTGCGTACTTCGTTTGACTCTGCAACTACAGCTAACAACGTAATTACTTTGGTCAAGAATTACCTACCTGGTGTAGGTACTGGTCCTATTTCTGAAGCAGGTATTTTTAATAACGCTGTCTCTGGTGGAACAATGTTGTCTCATATTGTGTTTACTACAATCGGTAAACAAGATCAAGACAGACTGTTGTTCACTTGGACAATCACTGTTGGTTAAGGGGAATCTTTTATGGTGATGAAGTTTACTAACAATGCCTCGTCAACATTGGCGTCTGGCATTAACAATTCGGTTACTAGTTTGACTGTTGCTACAGGTCAAGGTGCATTGTTTCCTACACTAAGTGCTGGGGACTACTTCTACTGTACCCTTGCTAACGCTGTTGGAACAGTTGAAATTGTTAAAGTTACTGCTAGAAGTACTGACACGTTTACCATTACTCGTGCTCAAGATGGTACTAGTGCTGCTACTTGGAGTACAGGAGATAAAGTCGAACTTCGTTTAGTTTCAGCTAGTCTTAATGATTTGCCTAAATTAGATGAGGTCAATACCTTTTCTCTTCGTCAAACATTCTCTGTAGGTACTGTACAAGGTCCTTGGACAACTGCTGGTAGACCGTCTAGTCCTACTGCTGGCCTCATGGGTTTTAACACTAGTTTTAATAGGCTGGAAGCTTATAACGGTGCAGTTGGTGCTTGGGTATCTAGTGGTGGTGCTACTGGCACAGGTAGTGATGCTGTGTTCTACGAGAATGGTAAAACTGTAACAGCTAGCTATACAATTACTTCTAATAACAATGCCCACTCTGTTGGGCCTATTACCATTGCGTCTGGTCAATCAGTCACTATTCCAACTGGCTCTCGTTGGGTCATTGCATAAGGATTACACATGAGTTCACTTGTCATATCAGGAGACACCAGCGGCACAGTTACTTTGGCTGCCCCTGCCGTTGCGGGGTCTAACACGCTAACTTTGCAAGCGGGTACTGCAACCAATTCCATGAATACGCTGGCAACTTCGGTTGCATCAACATCAGGCACGGCTATTGATTTTACTAATTTGCCCAGTTGGGTTAAACGACTTACTGTGATATTTAATGAAGTTAGCTTAAGTGCATCCGCAAGCTACAACATTCAATTAGGTACAGGTGGCACTCCAACATATACGACTACGGGGTATGTTGCTTATTCAAACGTCTTTGCGGGCGCAGGTGGAAGTCAGTCATCTTCAACAACTGGAATTTGCCTTTTTAGCAATACTGCTTCACAAAAAGCAACTGTGTTACTTTCTTTTGTAAACATTACAGGAAACACTTGGGTTAGCTCTCATTGTGGTAAATGGAGTACAGGTTACGCTATGTCTGGTGGAGGTGTTATTGCCCTTGCCGCAACATTAACTGCTATTCGTATTACCACTAGTAGTGGTACAGATACGTTTAACGCAGGTCAAATCAACATTCTGTACGAAGGATAATCATGTCAATACTTGTTTTAACTTCTGACACGCTATCAAGTCCTGCCGCCGCAGGGCAGATTGAATACACAAGCCCCATCTTTGCGGCTACACCTATCGGCACACAGCGAGGCATTGTTCCGACTCAGCAGTATTACAGGCTTGATACTGCTTATGCAGGTTCTAACGCAACTGGCGCACAAAGTTTGTTTGGTGTTGGCGTAACGCTATCTGCAAGTACTGTGTATGAGTTTGAGATGCTTGCGCCAATGAGCAAAACAGCGGGAACAACATTACATACCGTTGCTACTGGTTTTGGTGGAACAGCCACTATAAACAACATTGGGTACATGGTGCATACCGTAAACGGCAATGCTAGTTTTAACTCAGTGGCAGCAACTGGTGTTTTAGAAGCGTTTATCTCAACAGCATCTGCAACAGTAATTTCTGGCTCATATAACAATGCTGGTCTTTATTTAATATTTTTAATTAAAGGAACAGTATCAATCAACGCTGGCGGTACATTCATTCCGCAGTACACCTGTTCAGCCGCCCCCGGCGGTGCGTACTCCACACAAATTGGTAGCTACATCCGAATCAATCCGCTTTCCGCATCAGGCGCAGCGACTAACGTGGGAACTTGGAGTTAATTATGTCAATGACTTTAGATGGTTCAAACAGCGTCACAATCAACTCTGGCGCAATTCTTGGCATTACCTCTGGCACTGCTGTTGCGTCCACAAGCGGCACAAGTATTGACTTTACTTCTATTCCATCATGGGTGAAGCGGATTACTGTGATGTTCAGTGAAGTTTCATTAAGTGGCACAACAGGTTATTTAGTGCAACTAGGTACTGGAGCAACCCCTACATACACAACTTCTGGGTATGTTTCTACTGGCGCAACCACAGGTTCTGCGGGTAGCAATCAATTGACTTCAACAGCAGGAATGGTTATTTTTGCCAATTTAGCGGCTCAAACATTAAGCGGCGCAATGACTCTCACAAACATAACCGGTAACACTTGGATAAATTTTCATAGTGCAAAAGTTGCTTCAAATGGAAATGTTGGCGGCGGGTCTATTGCACTTGCTGCTGCGCTTACCGCAGTCCGCATTACCACAGTTAACGGCACTGACACATTCGATGCTGGTTCAATCAACATCCTTTACGAGGGTTAAATCATGACACACAGAATTGAAGTAAACGTAGAAACAGGCGTAGTCTCTCAAATTGAGTACACGCCTGAAGAACAAGCTGCATACGATGCGGCAGTAGCTGCTCAACAAGCTGCTGAGTTAGCAGCCCAACAAGCTGCTGAAGCTGTAATAACCCAACCAACACAGTAAACAACTATGTCGTCTAACTACTCTATCAATCGTGACCAAATCATTTCTTTAGCTTTAAGAAAGTTAGGGACGCTTGAAGTTGGTAGTACACCTGATGCAGAGACTATTGCTAATGCCAATATGTCTCTCAACTTACTTGTCAAACAACTTAACACTGATGGTCTTAAGTTGTGGAAAACATCTGAGTTGATTATTCCTTTGTTTGCTAGTCAAACATCGTACACATTAGGTGGAGTTGGTTGTGATTTGATGTACGATTCGTTAGCACCTACTGTAGCTATTACAGATAGACCTCTTAAAATTATTCAAGGGTTCTATCGTAATACTTCTAGTTTTCCAGTAATAGATACCCCAGTAATGATTGTTTCTAAACAAGAGTACAACACGTTGGGTTCTAAGTTTTCTACTGGTACTGCTAACACACTCTTTTACGATAGCAAAAAGATTAACGGTATTCTGTATGTGTACCTTACACCTGATGCTAATTCTGAAGCTAACTTACAGCTACACGTAATAGCTCAAATGCCTTTAAATGACATGACGTTAGCTACTGACATACCAGACTTTCCTAACGAATGGATGAACTGTTTGGTGTGGAACTTAGCTGACCAACTAGCTTTAGAGTATGGTGTTCCTATGAATGCCAGACAAGAAATTTCTCAACGAGCAACAGCATATAGAACCCAACTTGATGATTGGAACGTTGAGGTATCCAGTACATTCTTTCAACCTGACTTTAGATCTACTTCTAACAACTCTTATGGGCGGTAAGCATGGCTACAGAACGTATACCGCTTACTCAACCTATTGAAAGCAGGACGGGTAGTTTTGCTAAGGACTCTTATTCATCTAATTGTTTCTTTGAGACAAGGGATCAGAAACGAGAGTTCATTAAACGTCCTGGGCTTGTAGCTGCTAAACAGATCGTATCTGTTACACCTCCTGCATACACACCTAGCCAGGGGTTAGCTGCATTTAACAACAAGCTTGTAGCTGTTATTAATAACACCATCTACCAAGTTGATCCTAGCTCTTCTTATGCTGTAAGTACCTTAGGTACTACGTCTTCTTCAACTAGCCAAAGCTACTTTGTTAAGACGTTCCTTGACACGTACTTGTTCTTTCACAACAAAGTAAACGGGTACTTATACAACCAAGCTGGTTCATCTGTATCTATGACTACGTTGCCTTCAGGGCCGTATGTATCTGGGGTTGTGTACTTAGACAACTACTTGTTTATAGCCACTACTGATAACCGTATTTACAACTCTAACGTTGGAGATCCAACTACTTGGGATGCCCTTAGCTATTTAAGCTTTGAGCAGACCACTGATACTCTTGTTGGTATTGTTAAACACTTAAACTACTTAATAGCTTTTGGTTCTTTTAGCACTCAGTTTTATTACGATGCTGCAAACGCTACTGGTTCTCCTTTAGCAGTAGCTTCTAGCTACACTGCTGAAGTTGGTTGTGCTAGTGGAGACAGTATTGTTGCTACTAGTAACACGGTGCTGTGGATAGGGGCTACAAAGACCAACAGTCGCTCTGTGTACATCATGGATGGGGTATCCCCCATTCGTGTTTCTACATCCTTTGTAGACCGTCATTTAGAAGCTGATAACTTAGGACAAGTAACTGCTTACTGTTACACCATAGATGGGCATACGTTATACATCTTGACTCTTCATAACACTCAAAAAACTTTGGTGTTTGATTTGAATGAAAAGCTGTGGTACACATGGACTCAATTCTCTATTCAAAGTAATGATCAGCCTTACCCAGGTACGTATCAAGAATCTTACTTTCGTCCTGCATTCTTTGCTTCATTAAATGGTACAGCTTATACGATAGATGATGACACAGCCACTCTGTATTACTTTGATGTGGGTACATACCGAGATAATAACCAGCCTATCTATTGTCGTACTGTTACAGACATCATGGACAACGGAACTACTAAGCGTAAGTTCTATGGAAGGCTAGAAATTATTGGCGACAAGACCCCAGGTACGTTGCAGATACGTCATTCTGGAGATGACTACACAACATGGTCTAGCTATAGGTCTGTAGACTTAAATGCTTCTAGATCTCAAGTCTATTTAAGTGGTGCTGATAGACGTAGAGCTTGGGAGTTTCTTGTTACTAGTAACTGTGCTCTTCGTATTGATGGAGCTGAGATTGATTTTAGGATTGGTGAGATGGACCAAGAACAAGCTGTTGGTGGTGGAAGGTATAGAAAATGATTGTTGAACAAAACACTTTTAA
>Ga0114977_10001611_pt1 | contig 14823 bp, 12 predicted proteins | sample S_130805_MF_Meta_FD_87026 | JGI IMG/M metagenome (GOLD analysis project Ga0114977, IMG submission 87026) | Freshwater microbial communities from Lake Simoncouche, Canada to study carbon cycling - S_130805_MF_MetaG | ecosystem: Environmental > Aquatic > Freshwater > Lake | place: Lake...
CGAAGGCGACCCTGAATGCTTGGATTACGGAAATGCGTGATGGCGTAGGGGCTTGGAATGCCGAACGTAAGTCCGCGGCCGCGCGCGAGGCTCTCGAACGCCAACGCAAGCAGCAGCAGGCGGCCGAACTCCGCCGGAAGCAGCAGGATATCGCCGGCGCCGAAGTCACCGCGATGCCTTCCGCTGCCGCCAAGCCCATGGTGAAGATCGAAGACCTTCCCCTGGATGACGACGCTGACATTGAGCCCGCGCCGCGCGAGGAAGTCGCCGCCAAGGGCCCGGCCACGATCCAGCCGGAGAACGTCACCATCACCCCGCTGAAGGAAGAAAAACCCGAAGAGGAAGCGGACGAGGAAGATTCTGAAGAAGAAGCGGATGAGCTTAAGGCCGCGACGACCAAGCCGCGCACCCCCGTTAAGCCACTCGAGCCCGCCGGCTCGGGCAAGGTCCTCATTGTGAAGCCCGAGGAGATCGAGCGCGCCAAGGCCTCGCAGCAGCTCAAGAAGCGTGGCGAATACCTTTTCCCCCCGATCAACCTCCTGAACGAGCCCAAGGCTAGCACTAGCGGTCCAGCGGAAGACTTCCGCAAGCGCGCCCAGGATCTCATTGAGACCCTCAGGCAGTTCAAAGTGGAGTGCGTCCCCGTCGACCCGACTAACGGCGTCGACGTCGGTATTCAGCAGGGCCCTTCGATTACTCGTTACGAGATCAAGCCTGCTCCCGGTGTGCGTGTGGAGAAGATTGCTAACCTCTCGAATAATATCGCGATGAATCTGGAAGCCGAAGCCGTGCGTATCCTCGCGCCCGTGCCGGGCAAGGGCACGGTCGGTATCGAGATTCCGAACCGCAACCGGAAGGACGTCCTCCTCCGCGAAATCATCGAGTCCAAGGCTTGGGCGGAGACCGTCATGGAGCTGCCAGTCGTACTTGGCGTCGATAGCGTCACGAACAAGCCTGTGATTCAGGACCTCGCCAAGATGCCGCACGCACTCATCGCGGGTGCGACGGGTCAGGGTAAGTCCGTTTGTATTAACGCGATTATCGTTTCGCTCCTCTACCGCTGCACCCCCCAGGACCTTCGTTTCATCATGGTCGACCCGAAGGTCGTCGAATTACAGATCTTTAATCAGCTCCCGCACCTCCTCATCCCGGTTGAGACCGACCCTAAGCGCGTGCCCTCAGCGCTCAAGTGGCTCATTGCTGAAATGCAGCGCCGCTACAAGATCTTCGCTAAGTGTGGCGTGAAGAACATCACGGGCTTTAACTCCAAGCTCGCCAAGGAAGCTGGCCTACCGAAGCAGGAGGAACTCCCCCTCAGCCCTGAAGAGCAGGCCGCCGTAAGCGAGGCCGCCGAGGCTGTGATCGATGACGGCATCCGTATTCCGAGCGAGAAACTCCCGTATATCGTCTGTATTATCGATGAAATGGCCGACTTGATGATGGTGGCGGCACAGGACATTGAAACCTCGGTCGCGCGGATTGCGCAGCTCGCCCGGGCGGCGGGTATCCACCTCGTTCTCGCTACCCAACGTCCGTCGACGGACGTCATCACGGGCCTGATTAAGGCTAACCTCCCGACGCGCATTGGATTCAAGGTCTCTTCGCAGATCGACTCGCGCACCATCTTGGACCGCGGCGGCGCCGAGACCCTGGTTGGTCGCGGTGATATGCTCTTCGTCCCGCCAGGCAGTGCTACGCTGAACCGCGTGCAGGGTGCCTTTGTTGGCGAGCAGGAAGTCGCGGCGATCGTCGAGTATCTCCGTGATAAGAATGGTCCGCCCGAGTTCGCCCAAGAAGTCGTCGAAGCCATCCAAGAAGCTGCCGAGGACGGCGAAGGCGGCGGTGCGGGCGGCGAAGAAGGTGAAGACCCACTCGTCGCGCAGAGCTGGGCTATTATCAAGGAGTCCCGGCGGGCTTCAGTCTCGATGCTGCAGCGTCGCCTTAAGTTGGGCTACAACCGGGCGGCGCGTATCATGGATGTCTTGCATGACAAGGGCTACGTCGGCCCGGAGAACGGTTCGAGCCCGCGGGAGATCTTAGTCGACTAATAATTCGGCGATGAGTTACACCCGCTTCCTACTCTGCCTGCTCACGGCTGGGTTGGTGGCTTGTGCGACCGTGCCCAGGTCACCCTCGGCGAAGATACGCTTCCCCTTGGACAGCATTCGGGCGGACGGCTTGAGCGGTCCGGTTGATGGGCTGGTTGCGATTGATTACGAATTCTGTGTTCCCGCGGACCCGTTGGTTTGGGCGGAGATCAAACGCCTCGACCCTAGCGTGAAGGTTTCCCTGGTCGCGCGCGGCCGCATTGGTCGACGCGACGGGCAGGCCTTGTGTATCGGTAATACGCACCAGAAAGATTGGCGCGTTATCTTGGAGCGGTTAGCCGCCCGCCCCGACATCACGGAAATTCGGCGCTGTTTTTTTGAGTAGGCACAAAAAACCCGGGCTCCTTGCGGAGGCCGGGTTCGTTGGGTGAATACGGCGAACGAATTACTTCGTGACGGGCGCGGAGGGGTCGGTCACAGGAGTGGCCGGGGTCGTGGGTGCAGCGGGAGCGGCTTCTTCGCCCTTCTTCTTTTTCTTCTTCTCGCCCTTTTCCGTCTTCTCACCCTTCTTCTTTTTCTTTTCGGTTTCCGCTGGGGCGGTGGCTGGAGCAGTTACCGGAGGCGTGGCCTTGGTCGGGTCGACCGAAGGAGCCGGTGCGGTCGGATCGACGGCGGGAGCCGTGGCTGGAGCATCGGCCGCGAAGGCGAGGCCAGCGACGAAGAGGAGGGCGAGGAGGGAGGTACGCATAGGAGTGTACTAATAAAACCCCGTTAAGCCGCAATGGTTGCAGTGGCCTTACCCAAAGAAAACCCCGGTGACCCGGGGTTTTTAGGGAGCGTCGCGAGGGCTTACTACTTTTGCGGAGCCCCTTCGACCTTCACGCCGAAGGCTTTGCTGTCCTTGGCGCCTTCTTCGGTGGTGGCGGGCTTCTTCTTTTTATCGGGCTTAGCTGCGGGCTCTGCTTCGGTGGTGGCTTCATCAGGAGCCGGCTTCTTCTTGGCCTTGCCGACTTCCTTAGCGGCGGCAGCCGTTCCGGCGACGCCCGCTTCAACGAGTTTGGCGGTTCCTGGGGAGGGGGCGGCCGAATCGCCGCCGAGGCCCTGCAGGCGCTTAATTTCTTCCATGGCTGCTTTGGTGGCTTCGTTGGCGATCTGCGTGGCGGCGTCGATGGTGTTGCCGACGAGGGAGGCAGGGCTACCCGCCTCTGGGGCAGCGGCGTCTTCGCCTTTCTTCTGCTTGGGCTTGCCCGCGGACTCCTTCTTCGTGTCGGCACCATCCTCTGCTGGGACCGCGTTACCTGCCGCATCGGTCTGCGTCGATGGCTTGCTCGGCTTCGACTTCGCGCTCGGCTTCGACGGCGTATTCGTGGACGAATTCTTATTCGTCGTCGTATTGCCGTTGTTGTTGGCGGGCTGCGTGTTGGTCGCGGCGGCGAGCAGGGCGAGGACGAGGAGGTTCATAATATATATACAACACCACGCCACGGGTGAGGTTTCAATCCTTGTCGAGTAGACGGAAGGGTCCGCCGACCCGGAGGTTGCCTAAAACGGCTATAACTAGGCTAATTCCCGCTTTTTGCCGAGGGAAAGGACCAACTAAGTCCCCAAGACGAGGAACGTAATACCTTTCTGGATAACCATGGGGGGCCATAGAGATACCCCCAGCATTACCGTAGGGAGTCCGTCGCTACGGGGCCAAGCCACTCAGCGTGAACGTCCGTAGGATGATTTCGCGGCGATTACGTGTATAGCTAACGCGTAGCACGGGGACGCCCTGTTCCGAGTCGAGGATGGCCGACGGGTAGGACACCTCGCCCTTGGTGACCTCGTCGATGCGGATTAGGGAAGACCAAGCTTGGCTGTCGGCGGCGAGCAGGACGGCGTCGAGCTGAAGACGGTTCGGGCCGGGGTTGAGGACGAGGACCGTTTGGCCGGCGGGGAGCAGGAGCGCGTCGAGGCCGGAATTGGGATTGGCTTGGCGAGGTTGCGCTGGGCGGAGCGGCGACCATGACCGCCCGTCGTCGGAAGATTCGGTGCGGGCCACGATCCCTTCGCGGGTACGGGCATAGGCCACGAGTCGACCCGCTCCGTAGTCGACGAGTGCGGGTTGAATTGCGTTGAGGGGCGGGGTGTCGTCGGCTGGGGTACTCCGACTCCAGTGAGCGACCGCGGACCAGTCTCCTGGCTGGGTGCAGCGTTCGAAGTGAACGCGCCAAGGCTTCGTCCCAGTCGCTGCTTCGGTACTACTGCCGAAGAGCACCGAGCCATCAGGGCGAGCGAGCGCGTGGCAGCGGATGGGACCGAGGAAGCCAGCCGGTAAGCGGCGGGTACTGGACCAGGTGAGGCCGCCGTCGGTTGATTGGCTGAACCAGCCTTCCCAGTCGGGTATCCGTTTGGACGCTTTATAGAAAAGCGTGAGGGAGCCATTGGCGCTGACGAAGAGCACGGGATTCCAGCAAGGCACTCCCGGGTGGGCCGCGATGGTGACTGGGCGGGTCCATTGGCTGGAGCCAGGTTGCTGGCGCGTGAAGCGGATGACCACGTCGTTCGCCCCTTCCTTGGTTCCGGAGAACCATGCCGCGGCGAGGGATCCGTCGGGCAGCTTGACTAGGTTGGACGCATGACATTCAGGGCCGAACCCGTCACTTAAGACTGTTTCCGAGCGGAAAGCCGCCATCGGCTTCGACGCCACCGTACAGCCGCCGAGTAGAAGGGCTAAAATCGTTAAAATAGCGGTGCGAGCTCCAAGCATACCTACAAGAACAAATCTTCTTTAACGGCTTGCAACGCTACGTTGTTCAGCAACTTCGGTGGCATGCCTAAAATTAGTGAATTGTTCACTCAGAACCAAAACTGGTCAGAGGACATTCGCCGGAAGCGGCCCGAGTTTTTCGAGACCCTCTCGAAGCAACAAAGCCCGAAGTTCCTCTGGATTGGTTGTGCGGACAGCCGGGTGCCTGCGAATGAAGTCGTCGGACTCCTTCCGGGCGAGCTCTTCGTGCACCGTAACGTCGCTAACCTCGTCATCCACACGGACCTGAACTGCCTCTCCGTGCTGCAGTACGCAGTCGATGTCCTGCAGGTCGAGCACGTCATTGTTTGCGGGCACTACGGTTGTGGCGGTGTCCAGGCCTCCTTGGAGCGCCGCAAACTAGGCCTCATCGACAACTGGTTGCGGCACATTCGCGACGTCCATCATAAGCATGTCATGGCGGTGGAGAAAGTCCTTGGTCCGGCGAAATTAGATACCCTCTGCGAGCTTAACGTCATCGAGCAGGCCTACAATGTCTGCCACACCACCGTCGTCCAAGACGCGTGGGCACGGGGGCAGAAGGTGCAAGTCCATGGCTGGATCTATGGCCTGCGCGATGGCCTCTTGAACGACCTAGGGATGAACGTATCGGCACTCGAAGAAATCACCCCAGCCTATGGTAAGGCCTTGGCTCGTTACCATAAGGCCTAGTCCCTGAGGCGCAGGGACACTTGAGTGGCCTGCGGATGCGGCTTGTTTGGGGGGATGCTCCCCGAAGATCGCCCGCGTGAAAGATTGGCCCGGCTCGGTCCCAGGGCCTTGATGGATGAAGAACTCTTCGCCTTGCTCATCGGTGCGGGGACGAAGGGCTCCCCAGTGCAGCAAGTGTCGCAGGCGTTGTTAAAAGAAGCCGGTAGTTTGGCGACGATGGCGACATGGGAAGCCGCGGACTTCGTGCGGGTGCGTGGACTGGGTCCCGCCAAGGCGGCGGAACTTTCCGCGGTGATGGAGCTGGCGCGGCGGATTCGTGAACGTGCGCAAGACCCCGGCGAGAAGTTAGACGCGCCCTTAAAGGTCTGGGCACGGATGGAGCCGTTGGCGGCTGGCCTCACCGTCGAAAAGTGTTGGGTTCTCTGCCTCAACCGCCGCAACCGTCTCCTCGCCTTGCATGAAGTCAGTTCGGGGACGGCGACGAGCGCGCTCCTGCATCCGCGGGAAGTTTTTAGGCAAGCGCTGCGCCACGGGGCCCCGGCCGCCATCGTCGCCCACAACCACCCCAGCGGGGACCCCACCCCGAGTGCGGCTGATCGCACCGTCACCCGGCAATTGGTCGAGGCCGGGCGGGTTGTGGGGGTGGAGTTGGTGGACCATGTGGTCATGGGCCGCCCCGAGGCTGATCCCGCGGGGAAAGGCTGGTTTAGCTTCGGTGAAGCGGGCTTGATTTAGCGGAACTTCCCGATGGGCTTAAGGGTCTTACCCCTGCATGCCCCTTGCTCGAGTTCTGAAAATTATCGGTGCCGTGTGCGCCGTTGGGTTGATCGCTGTCGGCGTTCGCCAGGGGCAGCGCTATTATAAGAAAAACTTGGCCGCTCCGCGGGTGGGCGAAGTCATCTACCGCGAGGACTGCCTCCGTTGCCATGGTCCGATGGGGCAGGGCGTTGCCGGGAAATCCGATGAGCCGCTTCTCGGTGAGAAGTCCATCGCCTTCCTCGCAAAATACATCGCTCGGGATATGCCTGAGGACGACCCCGGCACCTTATCGCCAGCCGAAGCCCTCGCCTCCGCGCAATACATTCACGACGCCTTTTATTCGGCCGAAGCCCGCGCGCGGAATAACCCACCGCGCCTCGAGCTCGCGCACTTGACCGAACGACAGTACCGCGAAAGCGTCACCGATCTCCTTGGCTCTTTCCGGCGCGGCAGTTCGACCCACGAGTCCGGTGGCTTAGCGGCGGTCTACCGCGGGCTCAAGGATGGGGACTCGACGAACACAGATAAGAATGAGGCCAAGTTCTTGGAGCGCGTCGACCCAGTCATTAGTTTTGATTTTGGTACGAAGGCGCCGGCCGCCGGCTCGCGGGCGGAACAGTTTAAGATTAATTGGTCGGGCTCACTCCTGGTGCCGGACACTGGCGAATACGATTTCCGTGTCACCACGCCTAATGGCGTCCGGGTCTACGTTAACGCTCCTGCCAACGGCTCCGAAAAGAATGCGCTCATCGACCTCTGGGTGAGCTCGGCGATGCTGCGCAGCGGTCAGGGCCAGGCCTTTCTCTTGGGTGGCCGCAGCTACCCGCTAAAAGTCGAATTCTTTAAGTACAAGGATAAGACCGCCTCCATTAAGCTGGAGTGGCGTCCGCCGGGTGGGGCTTGGACTTTCATTCCGGCCGAAAACCTCTCACCAAAGTCCTCTTCGAGCGTGGATGTCGTTTCGGTGCCCTTGCCGCCCGACGACGCGGGCATGGGCTATGAACGGGGCGTTTCGGTTTCCCGTGAGTGGACGGAGGCTATCGCCAAGGGAGGCCTCCAAGCTGCCGCTTTGCTGGCCCCGCACCTGCACGAATACGCTGGCACCACTGCGACGGCTCCGGACCGCGCGGAAAAGCTTAAAGCCTTTACGTGGCGCTTCGCCCAGTTGGCCTATCGCCGTCCGCTCACGGTGGAGCAGAAGGCCGACCTCACCAAAATCTTTGTGCCAGCAGTCACGCCCGAGGTCGCTGCCAAGCGGGCAATCCTGCACGTGCTCTCATCGCCGCACTTCCTGTATCCTGCCACTGTCTCGCAGGATGATTACGCCGTCGCGGCGCGCTTGGCCTTGGCCCTGTGGGATTCGTTGCCTGATGATGGCCTCCTGCAGGCCGCCGCGAAGGGTGCGTTAAAGACGCCCGAGCAGGTGCGCGTGCAGGCGCAGCGGATGCAGAAGGACCCGCGGGCGAAGGCGAAGCTGCGGGACTTTCTGCACCATTGGTTGCACGTCGAGGAAGGGGCGGAAATCGCCAAGGACCAAGCCGCCTATCCAGGCTTCGACCCAGGCGTCGTGATGGATCTGCGCACCTCCTTGGACCTCTTTGTTGAGGGGGTCGTCTGGTCGGAGGCCTCGGATTACCGCCAGCTCCTGCTGAGCGACACGATTCTCATGAACGAGCGCTTGGCGAAGTTCTATGGCCAGAAGTTGCCCGAAGGCCATGGGTTCCGTCCGGTCAAGATGGATGCAGCGCAACGGGCGGGCGTCCTCACGCATCCGTATCTCCTCGCCACGTTCTCCTACACCAAGTCGACCTCGCCGATTCACCGCGGTGTTTTCCTGTCGCGTAATATCTTAGGTCGCATGCTGAAGCCGCCACCCATGGCGATTGCCTTCATGGACGATAAGTTTGACCCCTCGTTCACCATGCGGGAGAAGGTGACCGAACTCACGGCCAAGCCCGCCTGTCAGTCGTGCCACATCACGATTAACCCGCTCGGTTTCAGTTTTGAACGCTTTGACGCCGTTGGGCGTATTCGCGAGACGGACAACGCCAAGCCGGTAAATACGGTCTCCCCCTACATCGCCGCCGATGGCACGGAGTTGACCCTCACGGGCGCGCGCGATGTCGCGGTCCACGCCGCCGAGAGCCCGGCCGGGCAAACGGGCTTCGTCCGCAACCTCTTCCAGACGATGGTCAAGCAGCCCACGACGGCTTACTCACCCGAACTACTGAGCCAGCTCACGGAACGTTTCCGTCGCGACCACTGTCACGTGCGCAACCTCGCGATTGAGGTCGCGGTGGTCGCCGCCCTCCAGAAGTAACCTTACCTGACCTACCCTTTATGAACCTCCAAAATCGCCGCGACTTCTTGCGCAAGCTTGGCCTATCGGCTGCCGCCTTACCGCTACTCGGTGGCTTAACCTCCCTTCAGGCCGCTGAGCCGACTGCTGCTAAGCAGCGGGTGATCTTCGTCTTCTCCCCGAACGGCACGGTGCCATCGGAGTTTTGGCCCGAAGGCGAGGGCAGTGCCTTTAAGCTAAAGCGGATTCTCCAGCCCTTGGCACCCTTCAAGGATAAGATGCTCACGCTGAAGGGCGTGAATAATCTCGTCCGCGGCGATGGCGATTCGCACATGCGTGGCATGAGTTGCCTGCTCACCGGCATCGAGCTCTTCCCCGGTAATATCATGGGCGGTGGCGGCCAGCCCGCGGGCTGGGCGAGCGGACCTTCGATCGACCAAGAAATCCGCCGCTTCCTCCAGTCCAAGCCTGCGACCAAGACCCGCATGGGCTCGCTCGAGATCGGCGTTTCAGTCGGTAATCGCGCCGACCCCTGGACGCGCTGGAGCTATGTCGGCGCCAACCAGCCCGTCGCTCCTATTTCTAATCCTTACGACCTCTTTGATAAGCTTTATGGCCAGATGAAGGAAAGCGAAAGCATGGTCTCCGTTCTCGACGGCCTACGGGATGACCTCGCGACGGTTTCGCGGGCGGTTGACGCCAAGGACCGCGGCTTGCTCGACCAGCATACGACGGCCTTGCGCGAGTTGGAGCGCAACATGAAGGAACAGCAGACCTCTGGTGCCTTGATCGTTCCTACTTCGCCGGCGATTGGCGTGATGATGGAGAACGACAACATCCCGGTCATCACGAAGATGCAGACCGAACTTCTCGTCAGCGCTTTCCAGAACGATTTAGCCCGCGTGGCGACATTCCAGTTCAGTAACTCCGTCGGCAGTATCCGCATGAAGTGGATCGGCATCGAGGAAGGTCACCACTCGCTTTCGCACGACCCTGACTTGAATACTGGTTCGGTGGAGAAGCTCACGAAGATTAACACCTGGTTCGCCGAGCAGATTGCATTCCTGGCGAAGCGCCTCCAAGAGACCCCGGAGCCCAATGGCACGGGTTCGATGCTCGACCACACGACTATCATATGGACGAATGAGCTCGGGAAGGGCAACAGCCATGCCCTTGAGGACATCCCTTGGGTGCTCATTGGTGGCGGCTTAGGTTTCAAGACCGGCCGCGCCCTCAAGTTTACCAAGACCGCGCACAACCGGTTGCACCTCGCGCTGGCGCATGCCTTCGGCCATCGCTTGGACGCCTTCGGCAACCCAGCCCTGTGTAAGGGCGGTCCGCTGAGTTTGAGTTAAGGGTTAGGGGAAGAAGGACAGAGGACGGAGGACAGAGGACGGAGGACAGAGGACAGGGCCGGAGTAACTTTCCGTCCTTCCCATCGTCCTAGCCCCAATCGACTCAGCACTCGATCCAGCACTCCGTCTTCTGTACTCCGTCCGCTTCACTCTCTTTAAAGGGTCCCCCGCCTGTGCCGGTTCCGATTGGAGCTCCAGTTTTTCCTGGATTAAGGTGGGTGGTACGTTGCCACGGCTCGGACGAGGCCGGTCGGGTCGCACCTCCCGATTATTATGTTCGTAGGAGACGGAGGCTGCCGCGGTTATCGAACACTGCAGGGGACAGTCACTATTACAGAACTCGGACGGAAAATCAAGTCCGCCCCGCAAAAAAGGGGTTCGATTACTGCTGGGCGTGAATTACCTTTAATCCATGCCCCGCTTCCTTGCTGCCCTAATCTTGGCTGCCGTCTCCCTCGGCGCCCGTGAACGCCAGCCGTTACCGCCCGGCGTGCCGGACGTCTACCTGGGCCATCTGGCCCCGGAGACTAAGACGCTGCTCCTGCAGAAGGGCGACCGCTACGCCATTTGTGGGGACTCCATTACCGAGCAGAAAATGTATAGCCGCCTGCTCGAGGCCTACCTCGCGGCAGCCCGTCCGGACCTCGCGGTCGAATGTCGGCAGTACGGTTGGAGCGGTGAGACCGCCGCTGGTTTTGCGGGTCGCATGAAGAACGACGTCCTCCGCTTTAAACCGACAATCGCATCGACTTGCTATGGCATGAATGATTTCCGCTACGTGCCCTTCGAGGCTGCCATCGGCGAGGACTACCGCAAGAACCAGACCAAGGTCGTGCAGGCCTTCAAGGTTGCGGGGGCGCGCGTTGTCCTCGGGTCTTCGGGGACGATTCATTCCGTGCCGCCGTGGGTCAAGAGTGCCAAGGGCACTTGGGAGACCCTTAACCTCGCGCTCCTGCAGTTCCGTAATATCAACATTGAAATCGCGGAAGCCGAGCAAGTCACCTTTGCGGACGTCTATTGGCCCATGTTGGCTAAGGGTTACGAAAGCCGTGCCCAGTATGGCGACACCTTTAAACTAGAAGGTAACGATGGCGTCCACCCCGGCTGGGCTGGCCACGTCATGATGGCCACCGCTTATCTCAAGGCCTTGGGCTTAGATGGCGACCTCGGGACGGTTGAAATCGACCTCCCGACGGGCAGCGTGCAGGCCAAGAACGGCCAAGCCGCCACGCGTCAAGCGTACGGCGCTTACGCCTTACGGAGCGAACGCCTCCCTTGCTCGTTCGAGCCGGGCGACATCGCCAAGGATAACACGCTGGCGGCGGGCTTAGCCCTCAGTGATTTCCAAAATCGTTTCAATCGCCTGACCCTCAAGGTAACTGGCGTGAAGGGCGCGCAGGTCAAAGTCACCTGGGGTGAGCAGTCGAAGGTTTTTGCCACGGCTGACTTGGCGCGCGGCATCAACCTCGCTGCTGAATTCCCGCAGGGCCCGACGAAGCCCGTGTTCGATAAAATTTGGAAGGCCGTCGGTGATAAGCAGGCCTACGAGACTAAGCAGATTCAGAAGCTCTTTCGCGGCAAGGATGCCAAGACAGACATGGAAGCCGTCGTGAAGGCTTCGGAGGTCGAGCACGCTCAGCACGTCGCCACGCTCGCAGCTGCGTACTCCCCGGCGCAGACTATCCTCAAGTTTGAGGAGGTAAAGTAAGCGAACTTAGCGACGGTGGGCCAAGGCTTGCGTAATCACCACGCAGGCCAAGGCCGCATTTTCCGCGCGCAAAACGGTTGGGCCGAGCACCACGGGACGGAATCCTGCGGCGCGGGCCGCCAAGTATTCGGCCGCGGTCAAATCTCCCTCAGGGCCGATGAGCCAAAGCACTTTCGTCGCGGACGCGAAGTCGAGTTCGCCGACGGGTTGCGCGTCGTACTCCAGCGAACCGGTTAAGCGGAGTTCGCCGGGAGCGCAGGAAGGTAGCGTGGCGAGCCAAGCGTCGAAGCGCATCGGCGGGCCGATGTGTGCGAGCCAGGGGTGACCCGACTGTTTGCACGCCTCGACCGCCTGTTGTTGCCAGCGCATCGTGCGGGTGCGGGCGCGATCGGCATCGAGCTTCACCTCACAGCGGGCGGTTTCGAGCGGTACTACTTCGCTGGCGCCCGCCTCGCAGACGCCACGGACTAAGTCATCCATCGTGCCGCCCTTGGGCATCCCTTGGGCGACGGTGATGGATGGGCGGACCCGCTCGACCATCCGCGTACGGGTCACCTCGACGACGGAGCCTTCACCATCGGCGGACTCTAATTTACCTTCCAGGAGATGGCCTTCGCCATCGAGTAGCACCAGTGGGTCGCCGCGCCGAGCACGCAGGCTGCGCACCAAATGGGCGCTTTCTTCGCCGGATAGGCTTAGGCGGGAGCCAGCCGCGGCGGTCCGCGCTTGCGCGGGGTCGATCCAAGCACGGAGTGGGCTCATGTCAGCTGTGCCTCCGGGCGATCGTAAGAAGGATCCCAGTCTTTCCAGACCGGTTCGAAGCCGGCGGTGCGGAGCATCGCGGCGATTTCGGTGGGCGAACGGCTGTCGTCGATGGCGAACTGTTCGAGTGACGCCTCGCGGCCCTCGGAGTACCCGCCGGGATTGGTATGCGAGCCAGCGCTCATGGCGGTGATGCCCAACTTGCAGACCTGATCGCGGAAGGCTGGGCGTTCCCGGGTGCTGAGCGTTAATTCTAATTCGCTATTAAATAGACGGAACGCACAGATCGCCTGAACGAGGTCGCGGTCGGTCATCTCGACCTTCGGTTCGATGTCGCCCTCGTGTGGGCGGATACGTGGGAACGACACGCTGAAGCGGCTGCGCCAGTGTTTGCGCTCGAGCCACTGCAGGTGGAGGGCCGTGAAGAAACATTCGGCACGCCAGTCTTCGAGGCCGAAAAGCGCCCCGAGCCCGATCTTATGGACGCCGGCTTCACCGACGCGATCCGGGGCGTCGAGGCGGTAAAGGAAGTCGGATTTCCGCCCTTTAGGGTGGTGGAGGTTATACGTCTCGCGGTGGTATGTTTCCTGATAGACCAGTACCGCGTTGAGCCCGTGCCGGCGAAGCTCGGCGTATTCCGCGGTCTCCAGCGGCTGGACCTCGATGGACAAGGACGCGAAGTGTGGGCGGAGTAGGTCGAGGGCCGCCACGAAGAAAGGCAGCGCCACCTTCGTGGATTCGCCGGTGAGCAAGAGCAAATGGTCGAAGCCTAATTTCTTAAGGGCGCCGGCCTCGACGAGGATTTCGCCCGGACTCAGCGTGCGGCGGGCGACCTTATTGCCTGCGGAGAAGCCGCAATACGTGCAGATATTCTGGCACTCGTTCGAAAGATAAGCGGGCGCGAACAATTGCATCGTGCGGCCGAACCGGCGGATCGTCCGCGCTTGGCTGAGGCGAGCCATCTCCTCTAAGTGAGGGGCCGCCGCGGGTGAGATCAGTGCCTGGAAGTCCGCTAAGTCGCACACCCCTTGGGCCGCGCGGGCGAGGGCGCGGCGGACGTCGGCGTCGGACTTTGCGTGCACGCCGGCCAGCACATCATCCCAAGAATGGGCGGCATGGACGGCGGCGAACGACATGAAGAAAGTCGGCTTGTAGCCGAACGGGCTCAGAGCGTGGCGCTGTAGGCCGCGGCGTCGAGCAGCTGGGCCGCTTCGACGGGATTCTTTAATTTCACGCGGATCATCCAAGCCCCGCCGTAGGGCTCGCGGTTGACGAGGTCGGGCGTGTCGTTGAGCCCCGTGTTAGCCTCGACGATTTCCGCGGAGACTGGGCTATAGAGATCGGAAGCGGCCTTGACCGATTCCACCGTGCCGAAGACCTCGCCGGCGGCGAAGCTCTTGCCTACTTTGGGGAGGTCGACGAACGTCACGTCACCCAGCGCAGCTTGCGCGTGGTCGGTGATGCCGATGGTGGCGGTGCCGTCGGCTTCGAGGCGAATCCATTCGTGTTCCTTGGTGTAGCGGAGATTGGCGGGGACTTGGCTCATGGTGTGATGATATAGAAAGGGGACGGTTTATTTTACAAACGGTTCGACCGAGATGTGCAGCGGCAAGCGCGTGCCGCGGATATCGACGGTCAGTTCGGATGAACCCGTGAAGCCAGCGGCGACGAGGGCGGTGCCGATGGGCTTATTGAGCACAGGGGAAAGCGTGCCGGAGAGCACTTCGCCGACGGCGGTGTCGCCGGCGAAGACGATGGCCCCTTGGCGGGCGATGCGGCGGTCAGCGAGGGAGAACATGACCACAGAAGACGGCGGGCCGCCTTCGGCTTGGCGGCGGAGCGCTTCGCGGCCGACGAATTGCGCCTTCGTAAACTTCACCGTCCAGCCGAGGCCGGCTTGGATCGGGGAGATTCGTTCGGAGATCTCATGTCCGTAGAGAGGGTAACCTGCTTCGAGGCGAAGTGAGTCACGGGCGCCGAGGCCGGCGGGGATGAGCCCGAGCGGTTTGCCGGCAGCCAGAAGCGCGCGAGCGACTTGAGTCGCGGAAGCGGCTGGCAGGTAGATTTCAAAACCAGCGGACCCGGTGTAGCCTGTGCGGGAGACCACGCAACCGGAGGCGCCGGCCACTTCGCCAACTAGGAAGCCGAAGCGGCGGATCGAGGCGAGGGGGAGGGAGGTCGTTAGTGCTAAGATCTGTTCGGCGAGGGGGCCTTGGATGGCAAGTTGGGCCCAGGCGGCGCATTCGTCGAGCACTTCGACTTTAGCGGTACCGATGAGCGAGCGCATCCAGGCGAGATCCTTCTGGGCGTTGGAGGCGTTGAGGCAGATGAGGAATTCCGTTTCGGAGAAGCGGTAGACGATGAGGTCATCGACGCAGCCGCCGTCGGGCTGGCACATCAACGTGTAGCGGGCGGCGCCGGGTTTCAGC
>Ga0114977_10001621_pt1 | contig 14745 bp, 7 predicted proteins | sample S_130805_MF_Meta_FD_87026 | JGI IMG/M metagenome (GOLD analysis project Ga0114977, IMG submission 87026) | Freshwater microbial communities from Lake Simoncouche, Canada to study carbon cycling - S_130805_MF_MetaG | ecosystem: Environmental > Aquatic > Freshwater > Lake | place: Lake...
ACTCACCCATCCAAGGTATCAAGACTTACATCTCGCCTTTGGACCTCCAGGCGGATTTGAAAAAAATTCGGATTCATGGAAGCAGGACTTAATTTACCTTTCTTCGGAGTCACGCGACTCTGGCGAAAAGGACCCAACTGTTCAGGCCATTGGTATACGTGGACATATCTACGGTTCCCGTGCTGACTTAATCATCATGGATGACTGTGTTGACCACACCAACGCCCATGAGTACGAACGCCAGATTGACTGGATTCAATCAGAAGTTATGTCACGTATTGACAATGACGGCGGTAAGTTACTTGTTGTAGGTACACGCCTACGCCCTAAAGATTTATATTCAGAACTGCGCGACCCTATGCGCTATCCTGATGAAGAAAGCCCTTGGACATATTTTGCTCAACCCGCTGTCCTTGAGTTTGCAGATGACCCGAACGACTGGGTAACGCTATGGCCTAAAACCAATATGCCACCTGTCTCTGGTAAGGGTATCCCTGATGAAAACGGATTATACGATAAATGGTCAGGACCTGCTCTATCTAAAAAGCGTGGGCGTATCTCACCTAACTTGTGGGCAATGGTTTATCAACAGCAGCAAGTCCACGAAGACTCAGCCTTTCCAGGTGCAGCAGTCAAAGGTGTTATCAATGGAGCACGTAACATTGGTTTAATCCCTAAAGGCAAAGCAGGCAACCGCCATCATGGTATGGATGGCTTAGTTATTGTCGCTGGACTTGACCCTGCTATGTCAGGTTACACCGCTGCTGTATGTATCGGCGTAGACATTGCTACACAGAAGCGTTACTTGCTTGATGTGTCAAACGTTCCTGGCATGAAACCTGACGATATTAGAACTTTAATTAAAGACTGGACTGACAAATACAAAATCTCTGAGTGGCGAGTTGAAAAAAATGCTTTTCAAGCGATGTTAACTCAGGACCGTGAGGTGCGGGAATACCTGTCGGCTAGAGGTGCAACCCTACGAGAACATCATACGGGCCAAAACAAATGGGATACCGATTTCGGTGTTGCATCTTTAACCACACTATTCCATGGCTATGACGAAGGTAATGCTCTTATTGAGTTTCCTTCCACTCACGCATCAGAAGGACTAAAGGCTCTTATAGAACAGTTAGTCACTTGGTACCCAGATGCGCCAAAATCACAAAAGACTGACTGTGTGATGGCGCTCTGGTTTACTGAACTTGCTGTGCGAGACAGAATCAATAGCGCAAATGTATATGCCCGTAACCACAATCGCAGTTCTATGTTTCACACTAAATACGACTTATCTCAACAGGCAACAATTTCATTATCCGATTTAATAACTATCTAACAGAGGCAGGAGGTGGGTATGGCGCTCTCCATTGACGAAATCAAAAATACTTATGACCGTTATCGGCGTATGTATGATGACCGTGACCAACGAATGAATCAGGTTCTACTGGTCCGTCAAGGCAAGATGCGTGATGTCTACCCAGATTTATTCCCCGATGGTCCATTTGAAAACCCAATCGTGGCGAATATGGTTGATATTGCAGCAAGAGATTTAGCAGAAGTCATTGCACCTTTACCAGCGTTTAACTGCAACTCTACATCTATGGTTTCAGAGGTAGCCCGTAAAAAGGCTGATAAGCGCGAAGAAATTGTTAATGGCATTGTTGACTTCTCAGATTTGCAAACCCAGATGTTTAATGCTGCAGATAGATACGTTACCTATGGATTCGTTCCTGTACAGGTAGAAATTGACGAACAAGCCATGATGCCACGCATCCGCTTCTTTGATTCAATCGGTTGTTACCCAGTAATTGACCGTCATAACCGAGTAACTATGTTCTTCCAGCGCATGAACAAGCCAACAGAAGAACTAATGGCTCAGTATCCTGAGATTGCACACTTGATTTATGACAAGAACAACTCATCTACAATGACTGAGATTGTTCGTTACCATGATAAAGACCAAGATTTATTGTTCTTACCTAACCGTGGTAACTTAGTTTTAGATAAAGCGCCAAACCCAATGGGTGAAGTAATGATTCGCGTTGTTCGTAGGCCATCTATTGATGACCAATCACGCGGGCAGTTTGATGATGTACTAGCAATTCAAGTTGCTAAAGCACGGTATGCACTGCTTTCTCTTGAAGCAGCGACCAAATCAGTACAGGCACCTATCGCAATGCCTCAAGATGTACAGGAGTTAGCCCTTGGACCAGATGCAATTATGCGTTCCAGTAAGCCTAATGAGATTCGCAGAGTCCCGCTTGAAATACCTGCTAATACTTTCCAACAGCAGCACGTTCTTGAAGCAGAACTCCGCTTAGGTTCACGCTTTCCAGAGACACGTACTGGCAATTCAGATGCTTCTATCATCACAGGACGTGGTGTTCAGGCACTTATGGGTGGTTTTGATACACAAATCAAGACAGCACACTCTATGTTTGCCCGTGCATTTACAGAATTATTAGCGTTATGCCTTAAAACTGACGAAAAAATCTTTGGTAATAACGAAAAATCACTAGAAGGTATCTTCCATGGTACCCCGTACAACATTAAATACAAGCCAAGCCGTGATATTGCAGGCGATTACACCGTAGATGTGCAATATGGGCTTATGGCAGGTCTTGACCCTAACCGTGCACTGGTCTTTGGACTACAAGCACGTGGAGATAAATTGATTTCACGCGACTTCCTACGTCGTCAGATGCCATTTAACTTCAATGCAACACAAGAAGAAGAAAAAGTTGAAACAGAAGAACTACGCGATGCCATGAAACAGGCTATTGCCTCTTATGCACAAGCAATTCCAGCACTTGCCTCACAAGGACAAGACCCATCAGACATTTTGATGAAACTTTCTACAGTAATCAGCGAACGCCAAAAAGGAACAGCAATTGAAATTGCTATCCAAAAGGCATGGGCACCTAAGAATCCCCCACCTGCTGCTACCCCTGCAGAAGTAAGTCCTCAAATGGGGCAACCAGGTGCGGTTCCAGCAGGTGCGGGGCAAGAACAACTACCTCCAGGCTTAGCGCCTACGGGTCGTATGCAAGGCGTAGCGCCAGGGCAGATAGCCCCAGGTGGTCGCCCAGATGTTCAATCGCTACTGGCATCTCTTGGTGCTCGTGGTGAACCTAACCTACAAGCAACTGTCGCTAGACGACAACCTATCTAAGGGGAGGAGGAGAACCATGGCATTTGGAAATCCAGTCAAGCCAAAGAACCAACCAGGAAAAGGCTCAAAGCCTGCTAACCAGGGTGGAATGGCAAAGGCAAACATCGCACAGCCAGTTAAAACAGGTACACCTAAGGCTGCTAAGCCTAAGGCATCAGTAACTATGCTTACAAAGCAACCATCAGGTACTCGCGGAAGCAAGTAATTTTTAATCCTGGACATGATTCAAAACTGTCCATTCACATTACCGCTCTTATAGCGAAGGAAATAAAATGGCAACGCAAGCAGAAAATAACTTTAAAGTATCCGCTACAGGCGGTGCGGGCAGTGCAGGACAAGCAGCCCAATATGCAACAGGCATTGATAATGCCCAAGATTTTTATGATTTACAAACATCGGCAAAGATGAGCAAGTCAGGCCCAACAGTTCCACAAGGCCGTGGCGGTAGCGCTCGCACAATGTCAATGGGTGAAGATGTAGTTCCATTAAACTCACCAACTCAACGTCCTGATGAGCACCCAGCCACTGGTGCCGCTCTCGGACCAGGTGCTGGAACAGAAGCACTAGCATCAACAGCAATGCTTGCAGCGCAAAACAATGAAGACATGGCGAAACTTGCCGCACTGCTTCCTATTTACGCTCGTATTGCTGAAATGCCAGGGGCTAGTAATGCAACACGTAATTACTATCGTTGGTTAAGGTCAGTGGTTTAATGTCATGGTTTAATTCCTTAGGCAAGATGGCTAAAGGCGTTGCAGATTTTACTGGCATCGCAGGACTTTTCCATGACTTGTCTACTTCAATGTCAAATGAAGACCCTTGGTATGTTGATACTTTAAACATAGCAAAAGATGTTGCAAAGATTGGCTCTACTCCAGTTCGCGCTGCAGTTAAAGGTGTACTTGCCGTAGGTGAAAAATCTTACGAAGTTGGTGGCATTGCTCGCCAAGCAATTGAAAAAGGAATCCTTGATACTCCCTTCATGTATGGCAGGTTTAAAAATGAAGGTGAATCTTATGACAATTACAAGACTCGCGTTGATGCAAACAAAGACCAGATTTCTTTAGGTCAAGCAACACTTAGCCTTCTTTCTCCTGGTAAAAATGCAGGAGAAAACAGTGGTTGGTTTGCTGACTGGACAGATAACAATATAAAGTTTATGTCTGCTGGATTTGATTTATTTAATCCAGAAGATAGAAAAATTGCTTTTCAAGACCAGTACACAGGTAAGTTCTTTTCAGGCATGGAAGATGTTATTGCATCTACCATTATTGACCCACTGACATTTACTGGTTTCTTAGGCAAGGGTGCAGTCATTGCATCAAAAGCAACAATGTATGACCAAATTAACGGGCGTGTTGCTAAGGCCGTATTTGGCAAGTTAGCAATGACGCCACAAAAAGTTGATGAACTTGTTGCCGCTGGTGTTAAAGGCGAAGGCGCTGCTGCTAAAGACTTACAATTCTTGGCAGATTCAAGCGCAGAAGAACAAGCAGGTTACTGGAAGAAAAAGAAAGTTACTAATCCAGATGCCATGGCTTTTCTTTTTGGTCGTGCCAAGACTCTTGAAGAAGTTGGCGACACCTTTAGTGCCATTACTGGTAAGAATACAAAAGCAATGGCTTTACTTGCAGAGCGTGACCCAGAGACTGGGCTTGTTCTTGAGAAGTTTCTTAATGGTCCTTCACATGCAGAACGCCAATTGCTTGATGGCAAACTAGAAGGCGATATTCTTGTATCAACAGAACATAACAATGCTATGTCTACTTATGTTACAAATCTTTTAAGTGACCCAAAAGAAACTCGTTTTTCAATGGCGCTGGATAAAGTTGCAACTGGTGGCACACAACTTAAGTACGGCTTTGAGCGTGGACTTGCAAAAGGTTCATCTATTAAAGCATCTGAAAAGATGACAGCCCGTACATTTGGTGAGCCAATTATTGATACTTTCCAAAAGACTAGCCTTCATCCAGTCATCAAAGTTATTAACTACTTCCGCGATGAACTACCAAGCGGTGTGTTCAATGTAAATGATGGCAACTCGTATCAAGAGTTTAATACATTCTTACGTGAAGTTAACGATTTAAGCAAGCGTACATTTGGATTAAAGGCTCGTGCATTAGCATCTGAATACTTAGGTGCAGCCACCGAAGGTGAACGCATGGCAGTAATTACCAAAGCAGAGAAAGAGTCTATGGCTCATCTTTTTCCTGGTTATACACAAGACCAGATGGATACACTATATGCACTCTTTGATTCACGCCGTGCCAAAGCAATTGAAACTCACAAGAATCAAGGTTTCATTTCTTACTTTGTAGGCGATTCATTACAGCACGCAATTGCTCCAATTCTTAATCGTGAGTCTGCAAACACAGTTATCATTGCAGATATGCGTAAATTAAAATACGCAATTGATGCACACGGTGCAGCACTACCAAGTATTCTATCAAGCATAGACCCACAGGACTTGGCTATGCGTGGACAAAAAAGCCTTGCAGCCCTTGATACAGTTAACGACATTTTTAAGACAAGCGTACTTATGCGCCTTGGTTACACAGTTCGTAACATTACAGAAGCGCAACTATCTATGGCTGCTAAAGGCTTTGCCCTTCCAGGCATGGTTGCTGCCAACGGTAAAGGTGGGTTAGAGCGTTTCTTTAACAATCGTAAAATTGGCTTCTCTCGTTTAGGCGACCACATCAATGTGTTGCTAGGTCGAGCAGATGATTCAAATGTTTTACAGCAAGACCTTGGGCGTTATGTTGATGCCTCACGCAACGATGATATGACAATTACCCAAATGTCTAAACACATTAACCAACGCCTTGAGGAACTTCTTAGTGGCAAGTTTGTTGACCGTGAAGGTCCAATGCGCCCAGGTGCTAAACCGCTTCTTGTTCAAGATGAAGTTAAAGTTCTTCTTGGTGCACTTTCAGATTTAGAGTCAAAGGTTACATACCACGGTACTCCTAAGCGTATAGATTTAAACTTCGATAGACCTATTGCCACTTCTACTAATAAGCAAATTGCAGACCGCTATGCTAAGGGTGGCACATTTCACTCAGTAGAACAGTACATTGATACTCCATCTGGTCGCCCAGGTCGTATTGGCGATACGCCAATGGAGCACCCACGCAGTGAACCATGGCAAGGTCCTTTAACACTAGAACAAGAACTTGCCAATCGTATTCATGCTGGTGGTTTCTCGGTCAATGGTGTTACTTACGATGCTCCAAAAAGTGGTTACATGGTTGCTCGCGCTACTGGCGGAGTAACTTTACCTTCTCAAAGCATTGATGAAACTATTGGTCATATTAAACAATACCTTTCAAAAAATCGTGCTGTATTTGAGAAAGACCCAACACTTCACTTTGGTGGATGGTATGATAAATCCAATAAAAAATTGGTTTTAGATTTTTCAGATAATATTGCCAAAGAAGATATTGCCACTACACTTGGTACTGGTCGTGACCAGTATAGTATCTGGGATATAAAGAATGAAAAAGAAATATCAACAGGAGGAACAGGTGGCAAACTTGGAAAACCAGAATACGAAAAACACCCCGACAGCATCTTTGGGGAAGGAACGGTTGTTCGTGTCAATTCCGAAGAACTTTTATCAAATGTCCGAAGCGGAACAGTCGGAGTGGGTGGCAAATCTAGCACAGGCGCTGCACGGAAAGAAAAACTAAAAGAAGCCACAATTAAACTTCAATCAGATATGATTGATGCTGTTAATGCAGGCAAAAAAGTTGAAATTAAAAAAGGTGCCTCTTGGCAGAAAGTCAAGGCTATTGACTTTGAAACACTTGTACTTGCAAGTGAGACAGATGAAAATGAGATTCTTCTTTTTAAGAACATGACCCACCGCCCTGTCTTTCGTGTTGGTTTTAACGAAGGCAAGACATCTGAGATTCGTTCATACGGTAAGCCATTGACTCTTACTAAGAAGTCTGAGCAAGCATTTGAAGCAACAAGAAAACCTAGCGAAAGTTTCATTACTCCAGCAGAAACTGTTGGTTCATGGCGTAACCTTCCAGAAGAACTTAAGACACAAGTATTTGCTGGCAAGGCTTCAAACTTTAGCGCTTGGCTCAAGGCAAAAGGCTGGCAAAATAAAGATGATGCAGTCACTCGCTGGGCTACAGACAATGGTTACGGTAGTCTAGTTGTTACAGATGACAAGCGTGCTGCTGGACAAAGCCACATCATTCTTCCAGGTTCCTCTGGTAAAGCAGGCCGTCAAGCACAAGTAAAGCGTTACATTAAAGATTTAGAAGCAGGTAAATTACCTCAAGCAATGGCAGATGTTGCAGTTGACTTTGAACCTGCAAACATGACAAGTAAGGCTCGTAGACTTGCAGGCCGTAGAACACTTAAGCAGCAACGCTCAGGTATCTATGACAAGCCAGTATCGCCTTATTACTTGCAAGATGGTATACAGGCAATGGTTAACAATGGCATTGAAGATGCTGCTGCAAAGATGGCTTTAAGCAAAGCACAAAATCTTCAAGCACTTGATGACATTATGGAACGCCTTGGCGCTCGTATAGATGTTGCTGAAAACAACTCTATTAAGCAGCGTGTAGGCAAGGGTTATCATACAATTACAGCCAACGGCAATGAGTATATTTTGCCTAAGGCTTATCAAGATGCAACATGGTATATGGGCCGTACTTCTGCAGAGCAGACTTGGAACAACCAAATCTCTAACCAAGAAATGGCTTTCCTTACTGGTGCAGGTTCACGTACTGTACGCCTTGTAGAGCCAACAGACCCACGCTACTTTGAAGGCTGGGCAAACATTCTTAACATGCACTTCCGCGACCCTGAGACGGGTCTAATGGATGATGTTGTTCGCCAAATTCTTGACAAGAAAAGTGATTCTCAAATCCTTGATTGGTTCCATACCCGCCAAGGTCAAGTCTATGCAAACAACACATACACACAGACTGGTGAGTATTACTCTTTCCATAAAATATCAAGCGGTGAAAAAGACGAGAAGTTAATTGAAAAATTAAACATGACTCGTGGCGCAGTAAAGGCTTACATTCCAGATGCTGAAACAGAACTTATACTTAGCAGCGCTAATCCAGAAGGCAAGCCACTTACTGGTGGAGAAATTCAAAAGTTCTTAACAGAGCGCTTTGCATCTACACCAGAGAAGTTAACTCCGCTCAATGGACTACTTGTTGTAACTTCCAAAGAGTACAAAGACCAAGAGCGTATCATTGACAGTATCAACCGTCGTGTAATGCGCTTCCTTGGTTCACTACCAGAAGATGTATTTGCTCGTCACCCACTGGCATCTGCTATGTATGATAAGCAACTCAAGGCAGACATTGAAGCCATTGCACGCTACAAGGGAACAGATAAGATAACTCCCAATGAATTGAACCGAGCCGTTGCTCACTCTCGTGAGACAGCCCGCCAAGAAGTTGAAAAGACACTATTTACCATTGTACGCCGAAGCGGTGCTTCATCTAGTCGTGTAGTTAAACTACTCTTTCCATTCTTCACAGCCTACGAAAATACAATTAAGCGTTGGGGCGGCATGGCTGCCGAAGACCCAACACTACTTGCAACAGCAGGCAGAACAATTGCACAGGTTGTACATGGTCAAACAATTGTTGACCAAGATGGCAACCGCATCACAGATGCAACCAAGTTACAAGGCGGTCAACAGGCTAACCTTGTAGTGCGTGTTCCTCAAGGATTTATTGATTCATTGCCTAAGTCATGGCAACCGATAGTTCAAGATTCATTTAAGAATCTAAACATCCCATTGTCTAGCCTTGATGTTGTTACACAAGGTCAGCCAGGCAACCCAGGCTTTGGACCATTTGCAGTACTTCCAGCATACTTAATCCTGAAAGAACGCCCAGAGTTAGAAGATGCTCTTAAGACATTCTTCCCAGCGGGCATGCCACAGAAAGCATCAGACTTGTTTTTGCCAAGTGCAATGCGCCGTTTAAACACAGTCTGGGGCAAAGATGATTTGTATGTTCGTACATACAACCAGATGCTTCGTTATGAGACATACAACTTTAACCAAGGCAAGCGTACTGATACACCTACAGTAGAAGAAATTACAAGCAGAACTAATAAGTTCTTCTTCCTTCGTGCATTAACTTCTATATCAGCACCATTTGCCGTGGCTCCTGAGGTTGACTTTTATGCTCAAACATACCGTCAGTTCCAACAGCAATACGCTGATTACCATGACCCAATTACTGGCGAGCGCGTATACGGAATGGCTGACAGTAAGTTCCTACAAATGTATCCAGACTTCTTTGAGGCTACAATTAGCCAGTCAAAGAACGAAGGTGGCTTAGAGCCAAGCATCCAGACAGTTCGTAATCTTAAGAAGTTTACAAACTTGATGGCAATTGCACAAAGCCAAGGAGACCCAGAACTTATGGGATTCCTTGCCAACGATGGCGATGGTGAGTACACCTTTAGTCAGGCTGCATACCAATGGCAATATAGCCACGGTGCAACTCCTGGCAAAGCAAGTACATATCTTAAATCGCGTACAGCCAATGAACTTATTGTTGAGGCTAACATAAAGCGTGGTTGGGCTGAGTTTCAATCTTTAACGGGCCAGATGAGTGCTTACCAAAAGCAAAACGGTATTACTGACCCTAATGACCCAAACATGAAAATCCTTAAGCAAGTCAAATCTATTTGGTTAGATGATATTAAGAAAAGAAACCTTGATTGGTATTCTGCTTATGCCTCACCTGATAAAGCCAAATACGAACGTCGTGCAGTAATTCTTGAAACTGCATTTAAAGATAAGAAGTGGATGGCTGCCAATGGCAAGCGCCCAGTAGTACAGCAAGCATTGGTTTATCTTGATGCTCGCAAGCAGATTGCTGCAATCCTCCAAGAGCGTGATAACGCTGGTGGTTCTGGTAGCATGAGCGCTAAGAGTAATGCAGATGTTGCTCAGGTATATCAAATGTTTGTGGATAACCTAACCAATGGTAGTCCAGAGTTTGAACAGTTTATTAACCGTTACTTCGCAAATGATTCGGTGGTGATTTAGTGACTACAAGCCCTATTGATAGAGGTGCAGCAGCCTTAGGTAAAACAACGGCTACTACTGCAACGACTAAAAAAACCACAACTTCATCTGGCACAGTTGACTTAACTGCTTTATTTAAAATAGCACAAAGTCAAAACACCGCCTCAGCAGCAACAGTCTCAGCCTCAAAAGGTGCTGTCTACACTAAGCAAGATGCTGATGCTGCAGTACAAAGTGTTTACCAATCACTCCTTGGGCGCAATGCCGTAGGAACTGATTACGCTAAAGCAATTAAACTTATCATGGCTCAGTCTCAAGATACCGCTGGAGCAGGCCGTGCTCAGGCTTTAACCAATACATTGATGGATTCACCAGAGTATAAGATAAAGCAAGATAATAAATATCTTGATGTTATCTATAATGCTGTCGCTGCAGATGTTAGAAAGGCGCAGGTATAATGTCGGAATCATCAAAGACTCAAGCGCTTAATAAAGCAGCAGATAAAGCAGTGCGAGATTTCAGAAACTATAAGAATCAACAACCTCAACCTACTTGGTCAGTTGAAACCGCTCTTGGTTCCGAAGAATCTATTAACCGACTTATTAAAAATTCTCCAGTTGGAAGTAAAAAACGTCAGGATTTAATTGACCAAAAAGCAGCATACAAGAAAAAGTTTGAATACTGGCAAAATAAATATGATGCTTATGGTGATGCAGCACAGGCAGCATTAAAAGCATATCAGGATTCTAATAAACTTGACCCATTGCTTAAAAAGCAACAAGATAATAAAGATACTGGCATAAAAGACCCAAAACTTGATTCTAAAGTTAAAGAATTACAAAGTTCAATTAAAATCACTGAACCTAAAATAACTGTAGTTCCACCAGCGCCACCCAAAAAAGTACCAGGCCCTGTAGATGCTAACAATAATGGTATCCCAGATAGTTTGGAACCAGTAATACCACCCAAGAACACTAAGACACCTGAACAAATAGCAGCAGAAGCAGCAGCGGCAGCAGCCAAAAAAGCAGCCGAAGATAAAGCCGCAGCAGATAAAGCCGCAGCAGATAAAGCAGCAGAAGATGCTAAAGCCGCAGCAGCAAAAGAACTTGCGCTTAAAACCATGTATGTAGATTATCTTCGTTCAACATTTGCTGGGCTTGAGGATAAAACACAAAAGGCTCAAATTGATGATTTAATGACTAAAGCATCAACCGAAGGCTGGACACCAGAAATGTTCCAGATGCAACTTGAAGGTACTTCTTGGTGGCAAACAACACTACCTAGCCTGCGCTCATGGTATTTAGATACACATGATTCACGTTTACAGTCTACAACCGCTGAGAAAGTTCGCAACAAGGTTGCTTCTGTTTCAAACCTATTAGAAAAACTTGGCGTTACCGTACAAGGTATTGACCCAAAAACTGGCAAGGCTTATGATAAAACTGGCTATGTCGTTGGTATTGCACAAGAAGCCATAAAGAGTGGTTGGGATGATAATCAACTAAGCCAGTATCTTGCTAAGCAAGCACCAATTGTTTTTAGTGGTGGCGGTGAAATTGGTAGCGCACTTCAAAAGATTCGTTCTACTGCATATCAATGGGGTGTATCACTATCACCAGAGTATGAAGCAATGATTAACACATCTTTACTTGATGCAACCGATGGCAGAGATGCCAACTATTACATTAAAGAAATGCAAACTCAGGCTCTTGAAAATCCAAACAATAAACCATTCCTTGCATCCCTTAATTCTGGTAGAACACTTTACGAAGCAACTCGTGCATATCGTGGGCAAATGGCTAGTTTGCTTGAAGTAGACGAAAGCAATGTTTCTTGGAACGACTTGATGAAAAAGACAGTTGACTCAACCACTGGCAATGCCCGTACCTTTGCAGACTTTACTAGAGAAATTAAGCAAGACCCTATGTGGCAAAACACAAAAAACGCAAAAGAAACATATAGCAATATAGCGCTTGACTTAGCCAAGCAGTTTGGATTTGTGGGTTAATGGCTACATATACTAAGGCTCAATGGAACCGTTTAAACGCTTCGTTACCTGTTGAAGATAGAACAAGTTATGATGACTATCTTGCTTCGTTAAAGCCTGCAACGCCTGCAGTAACACCTACAGCAACACCTGCTACCACTAAATACGGTACCGCATTTGATGCTGCAAATGAACTAGGAACAATTACTTCACTTGGTGCTTTAGATATTCTTACAAATACAAATACAAGCGGTACTACTAGTGGCACTACAAGTGGTACAACTAGTGGTACTACAAGTGGTACTACTGCATCTACTGTTGCGGGTCCAAACTTTAGCGCTGAACAAATTGCTGCTATTAAAGCAAAAAGGGATAAAGGCATCATGCTTAATGATGCAGAAGCAGAGGCTATTGGTTTAATTCAATCTGGCACGGGTATTCTGGAAACTCCAACTCCAACGGCAACAGTAACGCCAACGGTTACACCTACGTCAAAAATTATTCCTCCTCGGATTGCTGCTATCCTTGCAAAAAAACAACAAGGCATGGCACTTAATGATGGCGAAATAGATGAACTTACTGCATGGCAACAAGGTACAATAGGTACCACAGCAACTTCTGCAACTACCACAGCAACCACAGCAACAACCACAGCAACAACAGCAACTACTGTTGGAAACGAATACACCACTGCTGCTGATGGTACGCTTTTATTTAAAGGTATGCCATTTGATGGTTTATACCAGGGTAAAACTTATATTGCTGGTAAAGTATTTACTCCAGGTGGTGATTACACCACAGTAAATGGCGTACTCATGTTTAAGGGTGCTCCTCATACTGGTTCCTACCAAGGCAAAGAATATGTTAACGGTAAGGTTTCATCAGGTGGTGGTGGAAAATATGCCACCGTCAATGGCGTGTTTATGTTTAACAATTTACCATTTAATGGCGAATACGAAGGCAAGACATACAAAGATGGCATAGTCACTACTGGTGGAGGTGGAGGTAGCGGTGGTAATTGGGTACATGATGCCGCACGCGATACTACTAACGCCGATGGCACTATCAACTGGTTTGAATACTGGTCTACCGACCCAACCAAAACTCAGGTAACTAAGACTGGCGTTGCCAATGGTCCTGATAACTGGACTGGTGACGGAACCCCTGGTTCATTATTTAGTAACAATGGCAAGCCATTTACTGGAACAAAGTTTGGTTCTACTTATGTCAATGGCGTGCTTAAAAGCACGGAGGCAATGACTGCTGAAACAATTGCCAAAGAAGCCAGACTTTCTGCTCGTCAAGATTTTGCTGACACACTTAAAGGTCTTGGTTTTGATAAAGATTTAACCGATACAATAGATGCTATGATAGTCAATGATTATACTGTTGCTAAAATGAAATTAGAATTACTTAATACTCCAGCATGGAAGAAACGCTTTCCTGGTATGGATGCACTTGCTGCAGCAGGTAAAGCAGTAGATGCAGCAACATACATTTCTATGGAAAAAAGTATGTTACAGACATTAGGCGCTTATGGTCTTGACAAAAATATATTTGGAACAACTCTTGAACTAGGCAAGTATATTAGCAACCTTACTTCACCTGGAGAGTTTGAAGACCGCGTAAATATTGCTGCAAATAGAGTTGAAAAGAACGCAGATGTTCTTGCAGAACTTAATCTTTATTATGGCGTTGACAAAGCCGCTGCTATTTCTTACCTACTTGACCCAACCAAGGGTATTGACCTTATCAAGAAACAAGCACGCGCTGCTGAAATTGGTGCTGCTGCTGCTAATGCTAAGTTTACCTTTGGTAGCGCAGCAGGTGGTTACGGCGTAGCCGAGTCATTTATCAATGCTGCTGGTACAGAAGATTTGCAAGCACTCAAGACGGACTTCCAATCATCTCGCCAACTGGCAGATAACCAAAGCCGTTTAGCGCAAATTGAAGGTCAAGGATACAATGACCTTGATGCAGTCACAGCAATCCTCGGTAAAGACCAAGTGAAAATACTTGAGTCTCAGAAACGAGCAGCCCGTGAAACAGCGCGATTCGGTGGAGCCTCAGGTATTGGCTCAGCATCGCTTAAATCCGAAAGCGGAATATAAGAATCCTCACTAGACCGACCAGCCCAAGTGAGCGTAATAGTCTGGGAGCAATAGCCAACATGGTTTCCCCGAACCGTGTTTGTGGATTGCGAATACAACTAACAAAGGGAGATAGGTAGATGGCTACCAATTACAACGAGTACGACGACGAAGACGACTTCTCTGACGAACCTCAGGATGTCCTCAAACAACTTCGTAAAGTAAATCGCACGCTGGATAAGCGTGCAAAAGAACTTGAACAGGAGTTGTCATCTCTGAAAACGCAGAGTCGTCAGCGTACTGTCAAGGATGTCTTATCAGCAAAGGGTATCAACCCAAAGGTCGCAGCATTTATCCCACAGGATATTGAAACCACCGAAGTGGCCGTGTCAGCATGGCTTAACGAGTATGGCGACGTAGTTGGTGTACAACCTGCAGGGGAAACCCAAAGCAAGGTGTCAGA
>Ga0114977_10001623_pt1 | contig 14744 bp, 9 predicted proteins | sample S_130805_MF_Meta_FD_87026 | JGI IMG/M metagenome (GOLD analysis project Ga0114977, IMG submission 87026) | Freshwater microbial communities from Lake Simoncouche, Canada to study carbon cycling - S_130805_MF_MetaG | ecosystem: Environmental > Aquatic > Freshwater > Lake | place: Lake...
GGTTTTACTAATAACCAAATAGGTAATTATTTTGGTAGTTTAAACGATACAGGAATTTCAAACTACATTTTAAATGATTTTAATTCAAATATAATAGGTAACTATTTTGGTATTGATAATGAAGCTCCTAATCTTGGAGATGGTGGAAATATAATTAGAAATAATTTTATTCAAAATACAATTGGGGATAGTTTTATTTACAATGTAACATACGATACTTCGGGTGGAGGATACAATAATAATCAAATAGGTTGGGGTTGTAATACAAATACAATAGGCGACGGATTTAATTATAATAGAATTGGTGATTTATTTCAAGAAAATATATTAGGAGTGTATTTTGCTGGTAATGATATTGGGTACTTTTTCAATTTAAACCAAATCAATGATAATGCAGCATATAATAAAATTGGAGAAGTTTCTTGGTTTAATCAAATAAGTCCCGGTTTTGAATCAAATATTGCTGGAGTTAGTTTCTTTGGTAATACTATAGGTGTTGACTTTGTTCATAATACAATTGGTAATTATTTTGGTCAGTTTTTTGTTGCTGGAAATATTTGGGGTGATAATGTATACGATAATAAGTTTGGTGATCACACTTACGGTAATGAGGTTGGATCTAATTTTAATAATAATAATATATTTAACAATTTTATTGGGAACATAGTTGGTGACGGTTTCCAATATAATGTAATACAATATGATGTTAGTGAGGACTTTACTTCGGCAACCCACGTTTATAACAATTATACTTGCACATTATTAAATGACTCAACATCAACATTAAAATTAATTTACTTAGATGGGTCACCCGCTTTAGTTGCGGTAAGTCCTGTTTCATAATAAATAAAATACTATTAATATGACAACTACAAGAACAAAGATAAAAGATATTGCAGACGCCGAATTGCCAAGAAAAACACACCCTAGTTTAACTACTACAGGAATTGACTTAATTATTTTAAAAACAATAGACGATTTGGTAACAGAAGAAGTGAGAAAATATAACTCAAAAATTAAATCTATTAATTCAGATCAAAAAGAATTAAATGGTTTAAAAGAAAAAAACGATGAGGAAAGTGAAATAAAAAAAAACGAATTAACAGATTCTATAAAGAAAAAAACTGAAGACAATAAAAAGTATCAAGAAGAGATTGAATCAGGCAATGCTACAAGAAAAATAATGGAATCAATAAAAAATACCGAAGTTATAAATCCTGAAAACGCAATAAGAGAAAATCTACAGCTTGTTGGTTATAATGGAAAAGACGTTGATAAAGTTACCCCTCACAGTGCGGAAATCCATATCCAAAAAATATTAAAATCAAAATTTTTACATAACGATATAAGAAACGAATACTCTAAAAGAAATTTAAATTATTTTGATTCATTAAAAAATAATAGTGGAGCGGTTTCACCAGCAATCCCTCGTGGGTAATAAAATTTTAAATAAATAAATAAATAAAATAATGGAATTTTTTATACAACAAGATAGTACATTACCAATTTTAAAAATGGATGTTGTAAGAGATGGTAGAACAGAATCTTGGAAAGAGTTCTATTCTATTTTAGATAACGCAACATTAAGGTTTTCTATGATTAATGAGGGTGATGGTGTACAAAAAATATTTATGAATAACGCTTATTTAGTTGAAAAAGAAAGAAGAAACCCCGACTCTCCTGTTGAGTATTATATATACTATAAATGGGATAGTAGAGATACCAATAAAAAGGGTAGGTTTATCGGACAATTTTCAATAATATTAGAAAACGGGGAATTGGCTGCCCCAATCAGAGAAAATCTTTATATAAATATTGTTTGACATTTGACATCATAACTTGTATGTTTTAACAAAGGGAAATCACAAATGTTTTGTGAGCATAATAACCCAAACTTAAATTATACAAATATGGTTCCTCAAGAAGAAATTGAACGCTTTTTACATGGCGAAGACGACGAAAAATATATTGTCGCATTAGAATACGATTACAGATCAGATAAAATTTTCAAGGTAATACAAGATCCAATCAAAGGTAAACTTTTGAGAATGGATACTTTCATTCCATTTGCTTGGGTTGGTGATCTTAAAGATAAAAACTTCTATAAAGGTAATAAGGAGTTTCAAAAAAAGGCGATGTCTGAAAACGGCATTATCATAGAAAAATTAGAAGACAGGGGAGACGAAAGGTTAAAAAACGGATTAACGTTTTTAGTTAAAACAACAAAGTCTTACTCAAACCTTGTAAACTTTTTTAAAGGTGGTGGTTTAGATCCTTGGAATAGGGATAACTCAGACGCAATCACCATTATGACACCGGTAGAACAATACCTCATCCAAAAAAGTAAAAGACTATTTAAAGGGTTTGACGAATACGATGAGATTCACAGGTTTGTATTTGATATTGAAACCACAGGTTTAGATCCTAAGACAAGTAAAATGTTCTTGATAGGGATGAAAGACAATCGTGGTTTTATGAAATCTTTATCGGCACAAAATGAAGATGAAGAAAGACGAATGATTATTGAGTTTTTTGAAACTATAGACCAACTTAAACCATCCCTTGTCGGCGGGTACAACTCAGCATTCTTTGACTTCCCATTTATTTTAAAACGTGCAGAAATTTTAAAATTAAATATTAAAAAAATTGCAAAAACTTTAAATCCTGATCATTCTTTAAAACAAAAAGACGGGATGTTAAAATTAGCAAACGAAATGGAACCTTACGTTCAAACACAAATGTGGGGTTACAATATTATTGATATTGCTCACGCAGTTCGTAGAGCACAGGCAATAAACTCAGACATTAAAAGTTGGTCCTTGAAGTATATTACCAAATTTATTGAGGCAGAAAAAGAGAATCGTGTCTACGTTGCAGGAGATAAAATAGGTAAAATTTATTTTGACAATGAGGATTATTGGATGAATAAAGAAAACGGTAATTATAAAAAGGTTGGTACCAATGAAAAAATAGATGAGATATGTTCAAGAAGAGATGATGTATATTTTAAAACTAATGGTTCAAAAATAATTGAGGATTATCTTGATGATGACTTATATGAAACTATGATTGTTGACGAACAGTTTAATCAAGCAAACTTCTTACTTTCTAAACTTGTACCAACAACATACGAAAGACTTTCAACAATGGGTACAGCAACACTTTGGAAAATGATTATGTGTGCTTGGTCCTATAAAAACAATTTAGCACTACCTAAAAAGAAAGAAAAAAGAAAATTCACAGGAGGACTTTCTCGTTTGGTTCAGGTTGGTTATTCAAGAAACGTATTGAAACTTGACTACTCATCACTATACCCATCTATTCAGTTGGTTCACGATGTTTTCCCTGCGTGTGATGTTACAGGAGCAATGAAGAGTATGTTAAAGTATTTCCGTGATACTCGTATTAAATATAAAAACTTGGCTGGTGAATATAAATCAATAGACTTAAAGGCATCAATCTCATACGATAGAAAACAGTTACCAATTAAAATATTCATCAACGCATTCTTTGGTTCGTTATCCGCTCCTCACGTATTTCCTTGGGGTGATATTGATATGGGTGAACAGATTACTTGTACGGGTAGACAGTACCTTCGTCAGATGATTATGTACTTTATGAAAAGAGGTTACGTTCCATTAGTTATGGACACGGATGGTGTGAACTTTGAAACCCCTAAAGAAAGAGAATCTTATACGTATGTTGGTAAAGGGTTAAATGGTTTGGTTAAAGAGGGTAAAGAATATGTGGGAGCGGAAGCTGATGTTGCAGAGTACAATGACTTGTTTATGAGAAATGAAATGGGACTTGATATTGACGGTGTGTGGCCGGCAACAATTAACGTGGCTCGTAAAAACTACGCATTACTTACAGATAAAGGTAAAGTTAAACTTACAGGTAACTCTATTAAATCTAAAAAACTCCAAACCTATGTTGCGGAATTTTTAGATAAAGGGTTAAGAATGTTACTTGACGGTAAGGGTGGTGAGTTCTTAGATTTCTATTATGAATATGTTAATAAAATTTACAATAGAGAAATTCCTTTAGCAAAGATAGCAAACAAGGCTCGTGTTAAACAATCAATAGACGATTATAAGGTTCACGTAAAAAAAACAACAAAGTCAGGAAGTTTAATGTCAAGACAGGCACATATGGAACTTTTAATTAACAATGGGAAAAATCCTGGATTAGGTGATACAATATATTATGTTAATAATGGTGAAAAGAAATCACACGGTGATGTCCAAAGAAAGACAACCAAAATGACAAAAAAACAAATAGAAGATTACACAAACATTCATGGTGCAGTACCACCTGAAATGTTATCAAAAAGTGAGGTAATTTTGAATTGTTATATGATTGATGAAAAAGAAATTGAAGATAATCCTGACTTGTTAGGTGAATACAACGTACCAAGATATTTAGCAGCATTTAATAAAAGAATTGAACCGTTACTTGTAGTGTATAGTCCTGAGATTAGAAATGACATTTTAATTGAAGACCCTAAAGACCAACCAATATTTACCAAATCACAAACAGTTATGGGTAGAGGGTTTCCAATGAAAGAAAAGGACCAAGATAATTTAGATGAGGTTTTAACCTTATCGGATATGGAGATTAGTTTTTGGCAATCTGTTGGTATTGATCCGTACTATATGTACATAGACGATACTATTGATTTAGTGGATATAGGTAGGGTTAATCACAATAATAAATTAATGCTTGAAACTAAAAAAGTTGAGAAGGTTGATGTGGATGACATCTTTGAGTATGATGTAGACGGGGACTTAATGACTCACATTTTTGAAACTTAGTAACTAAGAGTTTTTTAAACCGTCTGAAGAAAGAATATACCAATCACCCCCAATATATTTGAACTCGACACAAGAACCTTTGTCGAGTTCAACTTCATTATATTCACCATCTATTAGTTTATCTGTTTTAACTAAAACGTGAGTTAATGATTTTATTACTACGTGATCTGTAGTGTTTTCGTCTAATGTTAGTTCACAAAAATCAACATCTTTTATAACGATAACATATTCACCATCAGTTTTGTAAATTTTATTTGTAACAACAGAAGAATCTGATGTTACAATTTCGTTTCCGTTTATTATTCTTTTTGATGGTTGTGATCTAAATATTGCCATAAAATTATATTACGTTATAAGGACTTGTGAATGCTCTGAATTTTAATAACTTATTAAGATTTTCCGCCTGAAGTGCCTTTGCCTCCATAAGTTTTTCAGGACGCATCCTTTCAAGTCTTGTTTTTAATTCTTCTTGTAACATCGTCTTTTCGTCTTTGGCTTCAGTTTGTAAACTTTGGTATTCTAAAGTTAATTCTGAGTCAGGGGTTTTTAAGTTACCACTAAATTTACCACGAACTCTTGCTAATGTTTCTTTACAATAAGCGGTAAACCATCTTCTAACCCAAGTTTGTGCAGGATAATTTAATTTATCCCATCTTAATCTTTCAACCGAAACATCGGAGGGTAGTCGTATAACGTCAGGATTATTAGCCAAACAATCCTCTCTATCACAAGTTTCGTAATACCAATACCAAACTTTATATCCTTTATTTTTTATAGTACCAAAATCAAATTTACCGCCAGGAACGTTATAAAGATGTAACGCCTTTTTACCTTCAGGTAATGCTGTTATTCTGTAGGTTAAATCTCCTGTTATAATTCTTTTTTTAATATTTATGTCAGACATTCTTAAAAGAATATCAAATGCTGATGTTACAAAATAGTTACCCGAATTTCCCATTTGTGAAAACCCCGCACCACCACCTAAACCAACACCACCCATACCACCAAAACCACCCATAAACGGGTCGAAGTAAGCCGCATCTAATTCTGATCGGCTAAACCATAAAAGTTCATTAACTTCTCGACAAGCAGGTATTTCATATACTTGTTGGTTTGGTACTAAATCTATGTAGTCTTTTTTTAAAACCCAGTCTCCTCCAGCCTGCAACCCAACTATCTTTGAATATGCGTATGTGTATTGGGTTTCCCAATTCATGTCTTTAGTTGTAAGGGCTCTTGCTATTGACTGTTCCTCAACATTTAATCCAGCAACAGATGCCCATTGGGATTCTATTAACCAATCTTGAACCGCCTGTTCATAATCTTCAATTGAAAGTTCTAAAAGGGAATCAAGTTGTTCGTCCTCTAATTCCACTGAACGTAAAGGGGCACCCAAAAGATTTCTAATTCTTTTGTACATCCTACTTCTTTCTGGTTCTGTAATAATTACGGTAGTTGCCATAGATGTTTTATTATATAAATATCTTTGTATTTAAAAATAAAATCATTATATCTTCTTTTTTGTTTGCGATACATATACATCACAAACAAAATCCCAATTCACCACTTTCCAAAAGTTGTGAATATACTTATCTCTTTCGTTTTTATATTTTAAATAATATGCGTGTTCCCATATATCTAAACCAAGTAACGGGTATCCCCCATTCTTTTCAGTATCCATTAATGGGTTATCTTGATTTGGTGTTGTTACAATTTTTAATGTATTATTTTTAGTTAATATTAACCATACCCAACCTGAACCAAATTTAGTTTTTGCAATTTCCTCAAACTTTTCTTTAAACAATTCTACAGATTCAAAAGTTTTTTCAATTTTAAACAATAATGGATTTTTAAGGGTTGTTTTTTTAGGTGTCATCATTTTCCAAAATAATGCGTGGTTGAATGCGCCACCCCCATTGTTTTTAACTTTTTTATTAAATCTTGATATTTTTTTTATTATTTCTTCTATGTCCATATCTTTACCCGATACTTTCTCTAACTCAAGATTTAATTTTTCAACATACCCCTTATAGTGTTTAGTGTAGTGGGTTTTCATAGTTTCATCATCTATAAATGAACCTAAAGAATCGTAATCGTATGGTAAATTTTCTATACTTATTTTTTTTATTTCTGAAATGATTTTACGATTACTTGGTATCTCTTCATTTAAAATACTTTCTATTTTAGAAATCTCCTCACTAAATCTAGAATAGATAGTTTTTTCTAATTTTTTATTTGTTTTTTCAAACTTTTTTACTTCTTCTCCGGATTTGGCATTGGCTTCATTCTCGTTCTCACTTCCAATATTTTTTTGTTTTTTTCTTTTTAAAACACTCCTTTGGTGTTCGTGAACCCACTCATGGGCAACCGTTCTTAAAATATCTCTATTAAGTCTATCCTTAACTAATATTTTTAATTTATGATTATTGGTTCTAACTCCCGTTGTCATTTTTTCCGATCTTTCCGTTTGGAACACAATAGTTACGTCATCGTTAAGAGGATGTGATTTCTTAAGATTATTAATAAAACGATTAATTAGTATTTTTTCTTCTTTGGTTGGGGTACACCCATCATATTTAATTTCAACCTCCATGATATATAAATATCACCTACCATTAGAAATTATAGTTAACATTTCTTCTATTGAAGATGCGTCGTCTAATAACATGTCATCCCCCATAACCTTTGATATAATCTTTTTCTTTCTGCTAAGGATGTCGTAAATTGCCCCTTCTATTGTGTTTTCAAAAAGAGGGTAGTAAACTGAGGTTGATTTTTTTTGTCCTATTCTGTGTGAACGATCTTCTGCTTGTGCGTGTTCTGCAGGAACAAACGATAAGTCATTCATTATAACCGCTTCCGCTGAAGTTAAAGTAATACCGACCCCCGCAGCCTTTAAGTTACCAACAAAGACTTTAATTTTGTCATTTTCTTGGAAGTCGTCAACGGACTTTTGGCGATGAGGTTTTGAACAAGACCCGTCTAAATAAACCGCCTGTTTTCCAAAATGTTCATAAATGGTTCGTAACGTATCAGTAAAATTAGTAAATATGATAACTTTTTTTCCTTGTTCAATTATATTTTCTGCTAACTCAATAGTGTTTTTAACTTTCTCTTCAGCAATCACTTTTCTAACTTTCATTAATTTACCAAACTGTATTGTAAGTGAGGATGACTCTTCTGAATTATTGTCGTACCAATTATAGTATTCACCCATGAGCTCTTCATAGTCTTTAGACTTCAATCTTAAATAAACGGGAGTAATGATTTTATCGGGTAAATCTAAAACTTCTTCTTTTAATCTTCTAAGAATATGTGATTGTGTTCTTTCTCTTAGTTCATCTAAATTGGATGCCCCTGTAACATTCCACACTTTTCTTCTACCTACACTAAACTGAAACCCATTACAGTATCTTCTTGCGTAAGCCATCCAATTAGATGCCACAGGACTCTCAACTAAACTTAAAAGATTATAGTAATTCATCGGTCGTGATGTCATTGGTGTTCCTGTTAATAACCAAACCCTTTCAACCTTATCACAAATATCATTAACTATTTTTGTTCTTTGAGCCTGCGGATTAGATATCATATGTGCTTCATCCATAATTACTAAATCAAACTTTGCGTTTAAAATTGTTGATTCGTCCACTTTTTTTGGATCATGGAAGTTTTTTAATATGTCGTAATTTATTATAACAAAATCATGTTCATCTGAAAATTTCTTACCTTCTGCAATATATATGGTTCTATCTGAATAATTTTCAATTTCACGTTGCCAATTAATTTTTAAAGATGCGGGACAAACTACTAATATTTTTTTTGCACCAGTCTCAAGAGCGGCTATAATTGTTGATGTTGTCTTTCCAAGTCCCATATCATCAGCTAATATGAATTTTTTATTACCAACTAATTTTTGAATTGATTCTTTTTGATGCTCCATTGGAAGTCTGTGATTATATTTTGTATAATCAACAACAACGTTTTTTACTTCGTTATCTTTTATAAGTGCGGATTTAGGTAACCAAAAATCGTGGATAGTATCTCCACTAAATATTTTACCCCATATATGGTAAGATTTATCCTTCTCAACCAAAAGTTTTTCAACGTATATTTCTGTTGGTTCTTTTGTGTACATTTTCTCCTCCATCATTTTTTTACCAAAATACGAATCAAGTTTAACCCATTTTTTAGCAACTTTTGGTGTTCTTCCGTGAAAGTTTATGATGTATTCTGACTGAGCCCTCGTTAAGGTAAAAGACTTACTATTTTCTTTTTTATGTTTTAAATTAAGTATATAGTTATTTGACCCAACATAATTATCTAATAAATGTTGAGCTCTTGATTCAGGAGTTTTTAAAATTACGTCTTCCATATCGTTATAAATAAAAATAACAAAATAATTATAAAAAATCAATTAAAGTATTTATAATATATGAGTGATAATAAAGTTCCAATTACTAGATTAAATAAGTTTTTTTCTGAACAAGATTTTGACTTAGACATATCAATGGGTGAAGAGTGGCTTGTTGGGGATATGAATTTTACTTTAGTTCTTTATAGAGTAGATAGACAAAGAACCAATAACGACGACGTTTATGGTGAAGCTTTAGAAGATACGATACAATACTTACCTCCCGTTGAGTTTAGGGGATATGTTCAAATTGAGGCTCCTACAAATGCAGATTATGGTTCTTCTAAATTATCACAAACAGAACCAGGAAATATTAAGATAGGTGTTTACCAAAATGAATTAGATAATTTAGGTGTTGAAATTGCTTACGGTGATTATATTGGTTACTACGAAACAGAGTCAAAAGTCAGATATTATTCTGTAGTTAACGACGGTCGTGTTGTTTCGGATAATAAACACACCTATGGGGGGTACAAACCATTTTATCGATCAATAATTGGAGCACCTGTAAATAATAACGAATTTAATGGATTATAATAATGGCATTACCTAAAAAAATAAAAAAACATTTACCTTTAATACCTGAAAAAGTTGGTAGGGAAAGAAGACAGGAAATGTTAGACGACATAACCAATGACGGCACTTTTTTACCTAAAGGGGTTCTACACGCAGATTTAGATTTAGGAATGTTAGATTTTGTTAAGGACAAATTACAGTTAGTTGTAAGTGAAAAAAAAGTACCAACAATTAATAAAATAATAACAAACCAAAATTGGTCTCAGTTTACCGAAACTTGGAATTTTCAAGATTTAGATAATAACGTTTCATTACCATTTATTGCTACGGTTAGAATGCCGGAAGTAAAATATGGAACATTTCAAGGAGGAGCAGCAAACATACCAAATAGACGACAATTTTTTTATTACACGGTACCCACTTGGGACGGGCAAAGAAAGGGGGCTGACGTTTATAAAATACCACAACCAATACCTGTAGATATTACTTATAATGTAAAAATATTCTGTAATAGAATGAGGGAGCTCAATGAGTTTAATAAAATTGTAATGCAAACATTCACATCTAAACAGGCATATCAACAAATAAAGGGACACTACATTCCAATTGTGTTGGATGATGTTTCCGATGAATCGGCAAAAGATTTAGAAAAAAGAAAATACTATATTGCAAATTATAAGTTTACAATGAAGGGACTTTTAATTGACGAGGAGGAGTTTCAAATTTCTCCAGCAATCACAAGACAAGTAACTATGTTTGAGGTTGATACAAAAGTTAAAAGTAGAAGAGTTACAATTGAACCACCTAAACCTAATTTTTTTGATTTAGATATTAATTTTTTAAGTGGTGTGACACAATTAAGTGAGGTGTTTAGATACCAAGCGGACATTAAAATAAATTCAACAGATAATATTTCATCATATTCTGTTTATATTAATAACAACTATGTTGGTGACGATTTAGATTTAATCCAAATTAATGACGAAGACGTTTTAAAAATTATTGTAGTTAAGATAGATAATTCACAAAAAGCCAATATTAACGCCACCTCGTACTTAGTCTAATTACTCCCCGTATATATCTTTTTTTTTCTCACAATTCTTTTTAATTAATGATTCTAAAAACTTATACATTTTTAAATCATTATCATCACAATAACTTTTTAGGATTTGATGAGCCTCAATTGATATTTTTATGTTTTTTATCTTTTTCATATTTTTCTTTTAAGTGTGGGTAGAAAAAAGGCAGAATTTTTTCTCACCATATAATAAATATTATTTAAATGTAAAGTTTTTTGGTTTTTTTCAGGGTATTTATATAAAAAAATAAAACGCTTAATAAAACAGAAAAAAATGGCATCATCAAACAAAGTTTTCGTTTCACCTGGAGTCTATACTTCAGAAAGAGATTTAACTTTTGTTGCACAAAGTGTAGGTGTAACAACTTTAGGTGTAGTTGGTGAAACTCTTCAGGGTCCCGCTTTTGAACCAATATTTATTACGAACTTTGACGAGTTCCAAGTATATTTTGGTGGAACAAGTCCTGAAAAATTCGTTAACACACAAATACCTAAATATGAATTGGCATATATTGCTAAGGCATACCTACAACAATCAAATCAACTTTTTGTAACAAGAGTATTAGGATTATCAGGATACGACGCAGGACCATCTTGGTCAATCACAACAATAGGTAACGTTAACCCATCAACTTTAGTGGCTACAGGAGTAACGGGTCCTGTGTATGTAACATTTACAGGAACAACAGGTACAAGTACCAATGTTACTTTAACAAATGTACCATCATCACTTAACGTAAATAATAATTTTTATAATACATACACACAATTTAATGGGGGGACATCAACAATAAGTTCCGATTTAAGAGTTTATATTGCAAATCAAATAAATCTTTTTAATATTGCATCACCAACCGCAGGTTCAAGTTCAGTATTTTGGGGAAGTGTTAGTTCAACAACAATAAATTCGGTAACAGGAGCAACCTTTAACCCATTTAGTTCGTACACAGAAACTTTCGGTGTAAACAACATTAATTTTGCCTCGTCAAATCTTACAGCAACATCAAACGATGCTTGGTATTATGCATTGTTTAATTATACACAAGGATTAAATGATATTAATACATACGATGGACAAGGATTTGGAACATCATTAAATAACATCGTTAGTTTAGGTGGTGGTATATTTAGTGGTAGATGTGCATTTTATACAACAAATTATTCGGGATCACCTTATTTGGTTTATGACGATTTAGTCGTTGCAACATTAAGATCAAGAGGTATTTCTAATTATAACTCAACTCAGTCAGGTCCAGCGTATGAAGTAACAGGTGTTACCGACGTACAAATGATTTGTACAGGTTCATATTCTGCAGTTACTAAAAACCCTTATTTACCATTCTCAATTTCAGGAGTATCGTTTGACGGTAACGTGTTTGAATTCCAAACATCAATGTTGTCATCAGACAAAAACTTTATTTCTAAAGTATTTGGAAGAAGTAACTTCGGTAAAGATAGAACTCAAGTTCCTTTATTTGTTGAAGAAACATATACGAGTCTTTTAACTACAGGTTATAGATCAGGAATGATTAGAGGATTATATTGTGATTTGGTTGATTTGCCAGGAGCAAGATCTTTAGATACCGATTCAATAGGATTCTATTTAGAGCAGTATCAAACACCAGCAACTCCGTTTTTGGTTTCAGAACTTAGAGGTAATAAAGTTTATAAGTTATTTAAATTTGTTTTAATTTCTGACGGAAATGCGGCAAATAGACTTGTAAAGATGTCAATTGGTAATATATCATTTAACTCAAGTACCTTTGATGTATTCATAAGAGATTTTTATGATACCGATCAAAACCCAAGAGTTATTGAAAGTTTTACTAATTGTTCTTTAGATCCGTCTAATAACAATTACGTGGCTAATAAGATAGGAACATCAAACGGAGAATACAAAGTTAATTCTAAATATGTAATGTTAGAAATGAGTGACGAAGCACCAATAGATGCTCTTCCTTGTGGATTTGAAGGATATATTAGTAGAGAGTACGCTAACGCAACTCCTCCATATTTAGTTTATAAAACTAAATATTTTAAACCTGGTGACGTTGTTTATAACCCTCCTTTTGGTTCTTCTAATGGTGGAGACAATCCTGTAATATCAAGTGGTGAAAACCCAAGAAAGGCATATTTAGGTATATCAAACATATCAGGAATTGATTATGATTTCTTTGAATATAAGGGTAAACAATTACCTGCTAATTTAGGTACCGACACTACTGGTATGGATTGGGGATATATTACTAAAGGATTCCACATGGATAGTGGGGCAACTGTAGTAACAATCGCTAATGGTTACGCAACATCAGGACAATCAGCGTTTGAGGTTGGTGTTGGGTCATTTAATTCTGAACCAACAGATACTTCTAGTCCTTACTATAGATTAAACACTCGTAAGTTTACTTTAATGGCTTACGGAGGTTTTGATGGATGGGACATATATAGAGAATATAGAACAAACGGAGATCAATATGCTCTAGGACAATCAGGTTTTAAATATGGTGCTGAACCAAGTATTACATACCCAACCGCAACAGGATGGGGAGCGTTCAAAGCAATATCAGGACCTAACCAAGAAAATTGGGCTAATACTGACTATTACGCATATAAATGGGGACAAAACACATTTGCAAATCCTGAAGCAACAAATATTAACATATTTACTACACCAGGAATTGACTACGTGAACAACTCAAATTTAGTTGAGGAGGCTATTGATATGATTGAAACGGATAGAGCGGATTCAATTTATATCTGTACAACTCCCGATTTTGACTTATTCTTACCGACATACAACGATATTGAAGAGGGACTTATTTACCCACAACAAGTAGTTGATAACTTAGAAGAAACAGGTATTGATTCTAACTATACGGCATCATACTATCCTTGGATTTTAACAAGAGATGCGGTTAACAACACACAAATCTATATTCCACCAACTTCAGAAGTTGTTAAGAATTTAGCATTAACCGATAACATCGCATTCCCTTGGTTCGCATCTGCGGGTTACACAAGAGGTTTAGTTAACGCAATTAGAGCGAGACGTAAATTAACACAAGACGATAGAGATACCTTATATAAAGGTAGAATTAATCCAATTGCTACTTTCTCTGATGTAGGTACTGTAATTTGGGGTAACAAAACAATGCAAATTAAAGAATCTGCACTTGATAGAATCAACGTTAGAAGATTGTTATTACAAGCACGTAAATTAATTTCAGCAGTAGCAATTAGATTATTGTTTGAACAAAACGATCAAAAAGTAAGACAAGACTTTTTAGATTCTGTTAACCCAATCTTGGATTCAATTAGAAGAGATAGAGGTTTAATTGATTTCCGTGTGGCAGTTTCAAACACACCTGAAGATTTGGATTCAAACACTTTAACAGGTAAAATCTATTTGAAACCTACAAGAGCGTTAGAATACATTGACATTGAGTTTGTTATCACACCTACGGGAGCGTCTTTTGACGACGTATAAATAAAAAAATAAAATGGGGGTTTAGAAATATTCCCCCATATATACCATAATAAAAAGAATATGAAAATTGAAAAGAAATTAATTAAGGAGTCTTTAGGTGATAAACAAGTGAGTCCTAAAACGTTTTCTCAAAAAAAACAAAACATCATTCTAACTGAATCTCAATTAGAAAAATTATTACTAAAACTTCAAAAGTAATGGACGTTAAAAGACATGTATTTAATTATTTAAAACGTAAAAGTTTAAATGAGGGGGTAACTGTAGAAGGAACTCCTGACTCAAAATACTATGCCTTTGATTGGGATGATAATCTTGTTTTTATGCCAACACAAATTATTGTTATGACTGAAAACGACGAGGAGGTTGGTTTGTCTACTGAAGATTTTGCTGAACACAGACACCAAATAGGTAAAGAACCATTTTCTTATAAGGGTACAA
>Ga0114977_10001624_pt1 | contig 14739 bp, 26 predicted proteins | sample S_130805_MF_Meta_FD_87026 | JGI IMG/M metagenome (GOLD analysis project Ga0114977, IMG submission 87026) | Freshwater microbial communities from Lake Simoncouche, Canada to study carbon cycling - S_130805_MF_MetaG | ecosystem: Environmental > Aquatic > Freshwater > Lake | place: Lake...
AAAAAGATGTACCATTATTTATACGAAATGGTATATTTGAATGTTCAAGTATACCTCTTGTATGATAAGATATTGCAATATAGTCATTTGTATAAAACTCTAATGCATCTTTTACTTTTTCAACATAATAAGCATCAATAACACCATTATTTACAGCTTCTTCTATAAAAGTTTTAAAACCTTCAGTTGTAACTTTATAATTCCATACATCTTCAGTATATTTTGAGAATGCATTATTAGATACAAAAATTGCAGTTGCATCCTCTATCTTTGTTGTTGCTTTAATCTTATAATCTTTTGTAAGATTTTTAAGTTTTACTCTAGGTATAGTTACAGCTTTACCAAAGAATAATTTATCTTTTTGAACAGGTTCATAACCTTCAGTTATATTTGTAAATAAATCTTTTGTAGGTGTAAACGTACCTATTTTAGATTCAAAACTTACAGTAAGTCCTAAATCTTTTATATCACCTGTATTATAAAAAGTACTATCTATGGTTAACTCTGCTATTAAAATTTTTTCCATATTTTAAGTTAAAAAAAGCGGCTTTTTACACCGCTTTATATTTATATTTTATTTAACTGCCATCTTAACTACCAATGGATTTTGCATCAATCTAGCAAACTTAGGTTTATTACCTGCTAAAATTTCTTTTACCATGTAATACTTAAGATCATTAGTGAATGCATCACAATCTGTAGTCAATTTAACCAAACGGTTAATCATTGTATCACTTACTGCATGCTCAGATGCATGCTTCAATGAATAATTGATTAATCTGGTAGTGATAATACTACTGATGTCAGCTCTATAATCATCTCCAGTACCTACAGCACCATTCAATGCTCCAACAACATATGCTTCATTAGTATTAGTCAATATATCTTGAGGAGAAATAATTTTATCCATTTTATTATTAATGAACATAGTAAACATACTAGAGAACTCAGCTCCAACAGAACCTTCACCAATCATTTGGATTAATGGTAACTCTTCTTCAAACTTTTCAATAGAACTGATAGCATTAAAGAAAGTAGTAATTGCTCTTGGATTAACATTTTGTGTTACAAGTTCAGGATTCATTAAAATAAAATTTATTCCACGCCCATCAATTCCAAATCCTTCAGCCCATTTAGCCCAAGTATTAACATCAAATTTCATTTCAACTGTAATATATCTTGTTGTTTGAGCAATATCTTGTGCGGTAACAGAGTAATCTCCATTATCAGGATTTTGACTTAACAATATTGTCCAACCTTTAGGTAATTTCCATGAAACATATGTTTGTCTATCAATTAATTCCATGCAGGCCTGAATAAAGCGTAAATCAGCTCTATTCCAGTCATCTAATAATAAAATACCACCTTTAGTTTTACCTTCAATCCATTCTGGTGCCGCATAGTTCATTCTATTTCTACCAGTTGGCTTATATCTATTTTTGATATATGTATCCATAATAGTTTCAGGAACCCATTTGTTCACACCATCTTCTCTTACCATTTCAAACTCTTTGAATGGGAAACCAACTAACATTATGTTATCTCTAAGGCTCTTTATCCTTAGATTCTATAGTTTACGGACTTGTATTATTACTACAGTTCAGACTATATCATCTACTCCCTTTAAGTGTTGATACACATAAGGAATAGCTCTGCGCTCGTGGGTGTTTACCATCTTCAACATCACTTGTTAAGACTCCATCACCTAGTCGTTGCACCTTCAATGTATTTCTACAAAGCTTGGCTCATGATTGTCCTTACCAGGATGTTCCATGAGTTCACAGAGTTTAAAGGGGACCTAGTTGGTTTTTAATTTAATATCAATATTAAAATTGGTTTTGCCTGATAATACTTGTTCAGATAAAAATTTCCATACATCTTTTACACTATTGAAAGCAACAACACCATCACAATAAAAATCAAAATGTTTACCTAAATATTTAGGATCAACATTAAATTTTTTTATTTGGGTTTTGCTATCAGAGTATCTTAACCTTATTCCATTTTTACTTAAACCTTTAACATAACTACTAGCCAATCTTTGGACATCTTTTTTAGTAATGTTTAATTTTTCAGAAGCTTCATCTTTATCTTTAAAAGACTTAATATAATTTCCAAAATAATCATATACTTCAACAGTACAATAATCAAATTTGTTTTTATACTTACCTTCTTCAATACCTTTAAGTATTGATTTAGATAATTTTTGTCTACTGTATAAAGAAAGAGTTCTGCTAACAGGGTCTAATTGTAAATTAAAATCAGGTTTTAATGTATCAATGTAGTATTTTTCTCTTAATATTCTGTTTTCTGGCAAGCAAAATTCTAATATCTCATATTCAAAACTATTTATGCCATGTTTATTAAAAGCATTTTGCATAAAATCATTTGAATGTTTATTATTCAAAAGTTTTTGTCTATGCTCTAATAATCTGTCATATAAAGTTTTAGAACTACCTACATAAAATCTATTATTACATGATAACATGTATATACCAGATTTATGTCTAAGTTCTTTTGCACTTAATTGAAGAATTGATGTTTTCATATACAAATATACAAATATATTTGTAGAAAACTAAATCTTAATCCCCTAATTCTTCAATTTGTGATAAATTTAACTTAACAACGTCTAAGTCTAATTCTTCACCGACTTGCATTATAGATGATGTTTTACCTAAACCTGCTTCACCAACAACAGCTAGTGCTGTAGGCATCTTACCTGTTTGTTGAAGTATTTCATTGTTTTTAACAATATGTTTAATAAAGTTTTTTAACTCATCTGCATTTAATTGAATCTGACTCATCTTTTTTAATTTTTTTTAATTTATAACTCAAGTTTTATCACCTTTCCCGGAAGGTCATTATTCATGTGGGATTGTTCAGACAGCACCCATAAAACAGGAGCTTTTGGTTTAACATCAGTATAACACTCACCATCAGTGAAGTATACTAAGCTAGTAAACTTTCTTATATTCTCATTATAATACTCAAGGACGGGATTAAATTCAGTCCCACCTCTACCATATATAGTAATTTCATTTTTGCCTTTATACGGCTCTATACTTTTAATAGCCGTATCACACTGAATTATAGTAATGTCAACACCTTGTTTATAAATATGGTGAATCTCATTCATAAATTCATGTAACTCCTTGTCACATACCGATTGAGAGGTATCTATTGCCAACAACATGTGTTGTTTCATTTTAATCTTTAGACCAGGATTTTCAGAATATCTTCTATTCTCTTTTCTCCTTATCTTTTTAGTATACACTTTTGATGATACACCAGTAAATCTTCTGATATACCCTTTCCAATCAAACTTAGGTGGAGTGATTGCTTCCATTTCAAGTAGTCCCTCAATTTCTCCAGGAACACTACCTCTTTTCTTTTCAGTCATCTCCTTAGCATCATTGAGAATCTTATTTAATTGCTTCTCAATTAGCTTTTGTTCAGCTTCAGTTAAATCTTCAAAGTCAGACCAAGTTGGGTGATCAGAGTCCATATCTTCTCCTGAATCCATTTGATCACATACTTTGTCAAAGTTTTCATCACCACTTGTACCGTTTTCACCACCTTTGTCTTTCTTTTCTTTAGCTTGTTGTAGTTTCTCATAATAATATCTACAACCTGCTTTTCTATCTAAATTCAAATCAGGATAATCATCAATATTAACACCACCTTCAGGTAGAAGATGTGGTAAAATATATTGATTGATTTCCATATCCATTGCAATATTGGCCAATTTCTTATCAGTGAATTTAAAATACATTGTAAGATGACCAAATGCGATGTGCAAGCATTTTTGTTAACTCATGCTTTCACATGAGATCAGACTATACCTTCATCCACTAGGGATGGTCTATTGTAGTCGTTGAACCTCTTCCCTTTAAAACTAGCTATTTTTGTTACTAGTTATCTAATGGTAGGGAATTTGGCTGCGGATTTGCTCCATGTATTATTCTTTTTTACTATACCAAACACATTACTGTTTGCCCTCATCTATATTACTATGATAAGTTAGTAGAATAATCTTTTAAAAAATTAAGAATATATTCATTTGTGATAAATCTTTTATAAGGGATTCTGATTAAAGTTAAACCATGATCCTTACAGTGTTGATTTTTTATACTATCTGAAATGTTTAAATAATCACTATATCTAGGATTACTCTTATTATAATGCTGATTACCATCAGCTTCAACAATTAAGTTTAGATCTTTCATATAAAAATCAAATCTTAACTTATAACCTTTTTTAGATAATAAATTATCAAATGTTTTTTCTCTGATAATTGGTACTAATAATAAATTTTTTAAACAAGTATAAACATCTTCTTCAAATTTTGATTTAGGTTTAAAAAAGCCCAAGTCTTCATTTATTTTTGATATTGATATATTATACTTAGCTAATGTTTTACTACTAATACTAACTTTTTTGCATATACTTTCACGAGTACAATAGGCATTCTTGTTCTTAATATGTGCTTTTATTAGTTCATAAAGTTTTTCCTTATCATGTTTTATTGTAAACCCTTCAGTTAAGGATTTACAACTTTTAGAACAATAGATAAGGGTTCTTTTAGAACTCAGAGGGTATTCAACATTGAATACCGTGTTACATTGTTTACAAATAAAATTTCTCATTCTTTTACTGAATATCAATTATTATGCAAATATACATAAATTAATTAATATTCAAGGAAGCAGTCCCCGTCAATTTAAGACATTTTACACATACATTACTGCATGAGGAGCCCTAGTTGAGCTCATGTTTAAGTAAACCAAGTCTATGATCTTCAGAGAGTTGACTCCAAAAGTCTTCATTGATAGTAAGCTGATAATTGATATTATGCTTACTAACACCAGCAGTAGGAACTCTTTTATTATCCCATACCTTATTTAACATTATCAAGAAGAAACCATAATAGGGCTCAGATAACATTAGGTTTTTACTGGTTTTTGCTAAACTATCTTCTCTATTAATCATTCTTTAATGTTATTGAATAGTTTAATTTATCTACGGGATAACCCCAACTTTTCATGCTTTTCTTTAGTGTTTCAACATGTAATTGTAAAAACATATCTACTACATCAGATTCAGCAGTTAAATTAATTAATGTTGTCAAAACATTATTAACTGTAGGTTTATATTCACTATAAACACCCATACCTCTTATAACATCAATAACATTGGGTATATTTTCTTCCCAATAATTATTATCTTTATTACTTTCTGCATATAATAAAACTAACCATGCTTTAGATTTTTCAATATCACAGTTATTTATTATCTCATTTGCAACTAACCAATTATCTTTATCAGTTGATGCATACATATCCATTACACTCTTTACATTCTCTCTATTCAGTACTACTTTTTCCATTAGTCTTCTATTTTTAATGTTTTTATTGCCCATAGTTCTAGTTTTCCAGATTCAATCATCTTAACCCATTCCTTTGCTGTAGGAATATAATTATTGCAATCTTCTTTTACATGTTGTTCAGCAACATATCTTGTATATACAGTTTTACCATCAGAATTTATAAATGATGTTCCAAATACTTTTTCACATTCAAATATACCTTCACTATGGTGACGGAACATTCTATGCATGCTATGACCTATCCAAGCCTTAGTTTCATCAAGCCACTCATGAATAGCCTGATAATCAGATACTTGACCTCTCCATTTTCTAACAGATGACTTACAATGTAATAATGGATGACTCATATTACTCTTATTTAAATAAAATTTTCATGCTCTTTAATATATTTCTTTACCTGACTTGGACAAAACTCTTGACCTGCCAACCATTTTAAATAATCAAAGGGTATATCTTTTAACTTTTTATGTTTATGCTTTCCAAATTTAATTTTATAATTGTCATGCATTATCTATCTCTTATTTTTCTCAAACAAGTTACCAGTATGATTAAACTCTTCATAGTCAGTAACTCTTATACTATTTTGAATCTCATATGTACCTTCTTCTACATCAATATTTACATATCCAAAGCCACCATCATTGTTCCACCAGTCTTCAATGTCATTTAATAACATTTCATGACAGTAATCATCAAGTAGTGAATACAACTCTGAGTTATAATCATTTAAATCATTTCCACCTTCCCAACTTTGTAAATCATCAAAGTCAACATCTGGATCAGTTGTAATTCTTATAGACTCAATAGCTCCACTATCTCCACCTCCATCATAGTTTACACATACTTTTTTAATACCTGCATTTACTAAACCAATCATTATTTTTTCTAATACGTTTTCAGCCATAACTTTTTATTATTTAAACTTATGTTATTTAAAACGGAAGAACCTTCCCAATATGTTACCATTAAGATATTCTTCTTTTTCAAGGACACCATTTACAAATTGTGCTTTTACTTCTTGATATGTAAGTTCCATAGCTGAATAACATATCATAAGCATTTCTCTTTTAATCAGTACACCTGCTTTGTGTGCTTGCTTAAGTACTTCATTACTACTATAATATCTTTGATATATAGTCTTTCTTACCCTTTTGTATGTTTTCAGTCTTTTATCAGTTGGCATATTTTTTTTACTCAGTTTTGTTTTTACATCTGCATAAAAATTCTTTTTACCAATATAGCTCACAGATTTGCCGTCAATTATTGCAGTCATTTCATAGATGAAACCTACTGCATTTTCAGGAATCATATCTTCAGTAAACTCTTTATTTTGATATATCCAACTCATATTCTAAATTTATACGTCACCTAATGGTTTTAATTACTACTATAGCTTCATCATGCTCTGTACGTATAAGATCAGCAAGAAGTTCTTTATCTTCAGGAGTTGCATATTCCTCCATTAATGCAGTCAATTTTGAAATTGCACTTGCAATATGAAGAATAGTTACTTTCTTCATTGTAATCTCTTGAGCAAACTCATTTGAGTTGTCTTTATCATACTTAAAATCTATTGTTATTTTACCTTTCATGTATTGCTTTTTTTAATAGTGGAAATAATTCTTCTTTTACTTTTTGTAACCCGTGCTTTTTAATTGAATCTGAGACATCTTTCTCCATGTTTAGAACTATATAAGCTAAATCATATCTTTCTTGATACTTTTTCATGGAGTTAATACCTGCTTCATCATTATCAAACATTACACAAATGCTTTTATACTTACTCTTTAACTTTTCAATACTAGTTTCTTTTATGATTGTGTTCTCACTATCTGGTGCTATACATTCCACATTATTAAATCCCAGTTTATTGAAAGCCATTACATCTTTAAGTGAGGATGTAATTACTAAATAATCTTTAGTCAAGGTCAATTGTTCAGAACCCTGAATATAGTTAGCTATCTTTAAAAACTTTTTATTCATGTTTTTAGGTTGATAAACCTTATATAATGTACCATCATTTTTAAAGTAGCCATATAAGTTTAACCCTGTAATTGTAATTTCAGATATGCTACCATCAGGCTCAGTTTTTGTCATCTTGTAATACTCCAATGGAGATACATTGTATGCTTCTAACATCTTTGAACCAATATGATATTGACCCCAATAGTTTTGATCAAAATTAGACCAATGTCTTATAGTATAATCAGTTACTTTATAATTATCATAACTTTTAATTTCAGGAGCCTTATATGCTCTATTTCCATTTAAAAATAACTTGTAATCAACAATGAGTTTAGATATAGCTTCCCCTCTACTTAAATTAAACATACGTTCAATAAGAGATATTGGATCACCCTGTAAACCAGATGAAAAATCTTTATACTTATATTTCATACTGTTTGCATCAACATAAATATACATTGACGGTGTCTTCTCAGTCTTAAATACAGATTTAATTTTTATCTGTTGACCATCAAGTTTTTCTGTAAGATTTAAGTAATGCTCAAATATCCATATCACTGGTACATCACTTATTGAAAGAACATTGTTTTTAGTTGATATCATAATTTTTAACTTTAATAAAAAAGGGAGCCTTTTTCTGACTCCCTTTTAAACTATTGTTAGTCTAAATCAAAGTCAGAAGCTACCTTGTTTGGTACTGATAAGTCATCTTCACCTGATCCGAATGCATCTACTTTTTTAGCTTCAAGCTTTTTCAAGTGTAATGTTTCAGAATATAATAAGTGTTTACCTGAACCAAGTTTAGCAAAGGCAAAACCATCTTTAGAAGATTTTGGCAAATATAAGTCATAATTTGTATAACCTGTTTTACCTTCATACTCTTTACCTGCAACACAGAAGTCCATATATTTATCTTTAAATGGAGCTGTCTCATTGAATGCAAGGATGAAGTCTTCAATAGTATCATGCTTGTTATCTTGATCATCAAACCATGCTAACATATCTAAAGTAGTACAGATAGATTTCAAGAATACTAAGATAGAGTTATCTCTATAAATTTGTACTCCTGATTTAGTAGTACCATCAGCAAATGCATACTGACCAGCTTTTACTCTACCAATTTGACCTTTGTAATGTCCTAACTCAGGCATATCTTTATTCAACATGAAACCTTCAAACCCTTCAATTGGTTCAGTTTCTACGTTTAAGATAATCTGTAATGCACCAGGAATAAACTTGAAATCTTCAGCCATTAAGCTATTGATTTTTAATTTATGATTACCTGGAGTAATTGTTTTTGCTAATCCATTACCACCTGCTGCTACGTCTTTAGTTCCTATTGCCATGTTTTCTTATTTTTTTATATTATTAATTATTTATATACTTCATCCCAGTGAGTAGTAACCCCACCATTTTCATTTACTTCACTGATTACAATTTCTGCATTTCTTAAATGATCAGGTCTTGCTCCACAAGTAGTCTCCTCATTAGTCTTGAAACTCAAGATAACCTTGTTACTTTTTCTGAACATATAACCAATTGCATCTGCATTTGCACAGATTAAAGATTTAATTTTACCCGTTAAATCAATATTAGCGGCCATTACCATCTCACCTTTATCATCAACTTGTTTGTCTTTGATGTGTCCAGATAAGATAATATGATCAGCTAACTTATCTATATAATTCAAAACATCAAAGAATGCTTCTCTTACATATAAATAACCAGCACCATTAGGTAAAGTAATTACGTTGTCTCCATCATAATTTTTACCCATTGAAGTAGCTTTGTACTTCTTAACTGCTAACGGCATAACCATTTCTTCCAATGCAGTAACTGTATCAATAGTGATAAACTTATAAGGTTTACCAGCTTCTTCTACAGCTTTACCAACAGCTAATAACTCTTTAAGACTGTTAGCTTTTACTTTTAATGCATCCACATAATCAGTACCATTTTCCAAATCAATTATCAAATTGTCTTCTAAACCAGCAAAAGCAGTTGTCTTACCTGTTTTAGGTTTAGAGTAAATCAATAATCTCTTTGGGTTTGTTCTTGTTGCGCTCACTTTTTTAGTGGGCAATACCAATCCATCCATTTTTTACTTTATTAAATCATTTAACCATTTTCTGTTACTCACTGGTTTTTTCAATAATATGGCAGCTAGATCTCTCACAGTTAAACTGCTTAGAGGAGCATCTAAATCTGGATCCATAATATCATCAAAATCAGGGAATAAACCATTTACTTCAGCACTTTTAATTTCAGTCTTCTTAGGTTCAGCCTTTACTTTTATCAGTTCTGATACAGGAATCAAATACCTCACATGACCTTGGCCATTTGGTTCAGTAGTTTCATATTCCTCATCATAAAATGGGTTATATTTCCATTTATACAAAGTTCTTGTAGGATCTTCTGGGTCAAGAGCAATACTAGTAAATTCAGTATATATATCTTGTTCTCTACTTAATTCACTCTTAAAGAATCCCATGTGTAAATCATCTTTACCATAAGGTCTATAAGCACATTTAGGTATAAATAATGGATTAGAAATATCTAATGCATCAAAAACCTTTTGGTGATACTTCACCAACTCTTCAGTCTTTTCTTTTCTGTTAAATCCACTGGATTGGTTACCAGAGTCTTTTGTTGTTAATCCCATATACTAATTATTTGGTTCCAATTCTTTTTTCTTGTTGAGCAGGAGTATTCATTTCTGCAATACTCATCTTTTCAAATTCTGCTTTAAAGAAACTCAATCTGGTATCACCATTTCTACATTTTAAGAAATGCAACACCATCACTCTATCATTCTCAATTATAAATCTATCAGGGCCATAGAATCTGATCTTTTGTTTTGCTGGTCTATTAATACCTATCACAGTATCAGCATGTTGTAATAATGCATCAGCACCAAATATGTCTGACTCTAATACATAGTTACCATACTTACCATCTTCTGATCTTTCAGGGTTATCAATATTTCTATTTAACTGACTTAATATTATAAATGCAATAGGGTATATTCTTTTCAATGAAGTCAATGCCTCACCAAAATTATTTAATGTTTCATTCTTATCCTTTTCAGTCTGAGCTTTTTTAACAAGTAAAGAGTGATCCACAGATATCAATGTTTTCTTATAGTGTCTTACACCATTTTCATCAACAGTAGAATAATAAGCCATGTATTCATGAATTGTTTTTACAAATTCATCTACAGTACATGGTTTTTCCACAATATCAATAGGATACTTTACTTTTTGTTTAGCATAATCATAACACTTTTGTAAATCTTCCGGACTCAATTGTCCATCAGCACTACATAAATACTTATATGACTTACCAATAATACTTGAGTACTCTCTAATTGCAGAAGATCTAGCTAACATCTCAAACTGAAACTGTAATACTCTAAAGTCTTCAGCTGGATTTAAGAGAAATGATTCTCTTACTATTTGTTCTACTATTAAAGTTTTACCACTTGCAGGTCTTCCACCAATTACAGTCATTGTATTCCATTCAATACCATCTGTCATTGCATCATTAAATTTAGGCCATGGAGTTCTAAGACTTTTAATCTCACCTGCCATTCTACCTTTTAAATAATGTAATGATTCTTGAAAACCTTCTTTCTGACTATTCCACTTTAATGGTGTTTCTGCTTTTCTCAACATTTTTATGCAACTATTAAATAACTTTTAACTTGACCCTGTTAAAACTAGCATGCATAACACTAATGATTATCTCAACTACTATAAAATTAATTACACTAATCTCAACAATAAAAGCATTAGTTACCGCATAGCCAAACAGAGTTCCCACTACTGCACAGAGCAATAGTGATACTCTTGACAATTTACGCATTATACAACTCTTTCTTTAAAATGTGTTTGTGTTGGGTCTTCTCCACCGTTTAACAACATATCACAATAATTAGCTAATTCAGAATCATATGTTTTATCTGATCCTTGCTTTCTAATAAAATATTGTGATGTTCTCATATACTTAAATCCATTTACTTCATATTCATCAACATACTTTCTTGTAGCATCAAGTATGGTTTCCCATGAGTAACTGTGTGATTCAAAGAACCACTTGAAATTATTCTCAAGATTCTTCTTATCTGACCTAGCATATTTACCACTTGGGAGTTTAAATTTAGGAAAAATATCTAAATAAGTTTCAATATTTTCCATAAAGTTTTCAGCCATTACACTGGTGCTTGTTTTCTTTTTACTTGTCTTGAAGTATCCGTCTAAATCCTGCAAGAGGATTATTGACTTACCTTCAAGTGTTAAATCAGCTCCCAACCAACTACTTGATTGTAAGCGTTTTACCTCTAATGCATCATTGACAAAATCATTTGTTTTGATTTTATGTTTGATACAATAAAGTATATACAACTGATTTGGACTCAGATTATTCTTAATTAATAGATTGAATATTTCATCCATATTACCATTTTATATCAAAGTTATAACTCTTTTTTGTAAGTTCTGATACATTGTTGAAAACATCTTGGCAATTCCACTCTTTTAAGTGAGAATATGCAGCTGATGCTGGATGTGATACTAACAATTTATTACAGTTTTCACCAAGATGTACCATGCTTTCTTGTGCTATTTTTCCCATAAACACATAAGTCAATCCAGGATTATATGAATTAAGATAGTCTAATAAATAGGCCATCAAAGGTTTCCACAACTCTGAATGTGATCCAGGTTTTCCTATTGTGCATGTCAAAGCACTATTAAGCATAAGTATCCCTTGATTACTCCATCTTTTGAGATCAATATCAGTAGATTCTAACTCACCATTATAAACAGTTCTATTAACAGCATCAAGAATATATCTTAAACTAGGTAATGCTTTCTTTTCAAAGCTACATGAGAATGCTATCCCATCAGCTTGTTCAATTCCCGGAAACGGATCTTGACCTATCATGACTACTTTAAGATCAGTATAAGGTGTTTCCTCAAATGCTCTAAACAAGTATTTCATGAATGGTGTAAATCTTCTATCTTCCTGTGAATCTTTAATCAATTTCAATAAAATATTATCAAACTCAGTACTAAATATGAATCCTCTGAGCACTCTAGCCCAGCCTGAATCAATAAGTTTTGCGTTTAATTTTTCTTTTATATCATTAATATCTATATTTGTTGTCATACTAATTTTTAATTATATATTATGGCTGTTAAGGTAAAAGAACTAAAGGATGATGCTCTATTAAGTGTCCAAGTAAACAAATCATATTACTTCATGTTGAAGAATACACTTTTTTACTTATTTAATCAGATTCAAACTCAAGGTAAAGAGGAATCTGAGAAATCAATTGAAACTATTAAAGCTGCAGATTATTCTAAGATGTCTCAAGTTGAGCAATCTTTTTACACTGTAACATTAATGATTTCTGAAATTGAGAAACTATCAGTAGAGCAAAACCTTTTTGATGAAAAAGAAGTACTTGAACCTGGTGATGAAGGTTATGTTGAACCTACGCTAGATTAATATTATACTCTAGACCAATTTCTATACATGCTTGAATAGCTTGAGATAACTCATCATTTGAACACTCAGCAAATGATTTGCACATCTCAAGCTGTTTACCTTCATCATTTACATCAAAGCATAAACCTGCTTGTTTCTTAACTATCTTTTTCATTTCTTCAAAAGTATACCCAGATTCTTTAGCCATTTCTCTTACACATGCGTGTATCTTTGAGATTTGAGCATATGAACCTCCTTTACCTGGTACACTAATGAACATATCTACTTCCTGACCTTCTTTGATACTGGCAATAAAGTTTTTATATACAATACCATCTTTATCTGACTTATAAGTCAGTTTCCCCTCTTTCTTTACAAACTTTGCACTGAACATAATCTTAAATTTTAAAAGTTTAAACTTATAATGGTATTTTACTCCATTTTTTAAATAAATTAATTAATGTGATGACATCATCCATATCAGTCATTGCAACACCCCAAGAGTGCTCATACACTTTCCATTGATTATTAGTTATCTCATCACTTTCTATTGATGTAAGTATTACATCAGGATTAATCTCATACTTGTAGTAATAATAATCTTTTTGATTACCAGATTCTTCTTTAGGTACAAATACTCTTTCAAAACCTACTTCTTCTAGATCTTCTTTTCTCATTTTGTCATTACTTTTTCATCTTGTTTCAATAGTTTCTCAATATGATCCTCAGCTTCCATAGCTGTAGAAAACAATATGATAAATCCATCACAATCTTTTACATATTTCCAAAAACTAAAAAACCCTGTTTTAGTTTGCACAAAATACCCACCATATGAGTAATGTGACTTTAAAATTCTTACTTTCTTTTTCATATATCTACTGACCAAAGTATTTAATCAAACTCAGGATTTTTATAAAATCCACTTTTTATGTTTTCTTTTACATGCTCACCATGTAATTTTCTATGATTATGTTTTTTAATAATCAATGAATTATTTGCTGGTGAATTTTTTATCAGCCTTTCTCTTCTGATCTTGCTTGTTTTATTTGTTACTTTGTAATTAGCCCACTTAAATATAAGAATTTCTTTATATAAGTCTTCTTCCATGACTTTTTCTTTTTTAATTGTTTCTTTAATTTGATACCAGATCAAAGATACAGCTATTACAACAATATAAAATAACACCATCATAATTTATGAGTATAAATTATTAAGGTAATTTGGTATATACTTGGTGCACCAATACTACCAAACTCTTCATATATCTCTTTCATAGCTTAGATTTTAATCTTTTTATTTCAGCAATAACATCATCACCTAATTCTATCTTAGACATCATAGTTAAATCTACTACTTGAGAGTATAATAAGTCTATTAAAGTCTTTTGAGTTTCAATGATTTGCTTTAACTCTTCAATTTTTACTATTTTCATAACTCTTGCGTTAATTTATCATAATACTTTTCTCCATATTCAGTACCATCAGTACCAAACATATCTTCATAACATTGTGCTGCAGCTTTAACTATTTGTTGCTTTTCTATTTCTTTTGCTTGATCCCAACATTCAAAGTTATGCTGAAAATCAGCTTCAGAGTATGGCTCAGATATAAGATTTTCTAGTAACCACTCTACTGCTGTCATCATATCCATCCTCTTTTAGTTGCTAAATACCTAGCATGTATATCTGCTGATTTATAATCATAATAAACTGATCCTGTAAACCAAAAGAATAAGAATTTTACTTGTAAGTAATACTCTAGATCTTCTGAATTAGCAACAACTCTTATCTTTTTGCTGTATTTATATTCTGCCGGGTAACTCATCTTCTATATCATTAATTAAATAATCAGATACAGTACCTTTATTACTACGGTACAGAGACTCATCTCTAACCT
>Ga0114977_10001625_pt1 | contig 14739 bp, 9 predicted proteins | sample S_130805_MF_Meta_FD_87026 | JGI IMG/M metagenome (GOLD analysis project Ga0114977, IMG submission 87026) | Freshwater microbial communities from Lake Simoncouche, Canada to study carbon cycling - S_130805_MF_MetaG | ecosystem: Environmental > Aquatic > Freshwater > Lake | place: Lake...
CATATGATTCTGAACTATACTATTAGTTAATTGAGAATTTTTAATAATTATATTAATTTTGTTACTCTTATTTCCAGTGGTATCTAATTTAAATTGACGTTCGATCCCATCTAATTCATTTCTTTGATCACATGGCAACGACACAATTAAATCCTGCATGTCAATTCCTCTATAAACATGGAAATTAATTTCATTATCTGATAATGCTTTCTTATAGATTTTGAATTGCTTCATGGAAGAATTATCAATAAAATAATAATTTGGTTGTTGTAGATATTTTGACAATGTTTCATTATTATGGAAATATGTATTTCCTACTGTCATATTGTCTCTGAAAATATCTTGGAAGATATATTGCCCTTTTTGGAAATATTGTTTACCCACTTCTTTACCATCACAAAATACAGAAATTTCTCCTTCTAAGCCATTCAATCTAAATGCAAAATGATGAGATTCTGATTGGAATAAATATGTGCTGATTGGTATTTGTAATTTTACCTTTTCTTTATTATTATAGACGTTCTGTAATACAACTTTAAAAACCAATTCGTCTTTTATTGGATATTCATTTTTCAAATAATTATAATTTGTTAAATTGTAATTAATTTTACGTTCATCACCAAAAGGATAATATTCACCAGTTAAAGGAAGAAATGCAGCATAACTTACTGCACTTATTGCATAAGAACTAAGAATATTATTTGCAGTTAGTGTAGAGGTAATTACAAATTCATCTAGTTTTCCCAAAAACATCTGATTAGATGACAATAACTTGGTTCCATTTTTAATATTACCTAAGATAATAGGATATGTATTCAATCCAGAATCTGTATATTCTCTGACATAGTCTACGGACATCAATTGAATTTCGTCATTTGGCATGACCCCAAGTATATTAAAAACACTACTAACCGAAGGAGTTACATTAAATGAATATTTTAAGATACGCTCTTTCGAGAATTTGGATATTTGATTAGTATTATGCAATACATAATAATTCATGTCATCATCTATCAAAAAATCTCTGATTTCTGTAGAGCTTTGTAGAAGTGTGATCTTTATTTGTCTGTCGTAAGATTCCTGAATTAATTTATTGTTATCTTTTATATAAAGAACTGTATCATTAACAAATGGTTTCGGATTATATCCCTCAAATCCATAAACTACATCCTTGTACTCCAATACAGAATAATTCACAGAACTTTTATCTATATTAATAGAAGTTACTTCTTCGGTAGTTGTATCATATCTTTGTACAGTCCCCGATGTACTTGTTAAAAAATAAATATAATTCTTATTATAAGACATTGATACATAGGAATTGGATACAGTTCCCAAAGAATCATATAACACCGAATTAGAATTAAATTTTGTAATTAAGGGTATCATATTATGCTATGTTTATGGTATAAAATGCATCCAAATGATCAGTTCTATACACATCATTTATTTTTGAATTTAGAACCGTTTCTTCATTTGTCAAAGAAGCGATATCTAAGTTTTCGAAATTCGTATTGAACATATATAACTTCTTTCCTGATTGCACCATGATGAATGGTGTTATTTTTTGATCGTCTAATAATGCAATACCTTTATCATTTAAATTTCCAAATATTTGATGCCCGAATCGTTTAGACCAATCATCGGATTTCAACCAGAATGCTATAGTAAATTGATGTTCGTCATTTATGGGTTTGTAATCTTGAAATAAACAATATGAATCATTATTGAAGATATATTCTATTTCTTCAAAATCGGTTTCTGTGAAATAGATGGTCGCGTCTTTTCCATTTATAAAATCCAAACCATTTTTTATCACCATACTACTCAACGAATTTATTATGGATTTTACATAAACATCACCAATTCTGTGATAGATGTATTCACTATTGGGAAGTATTGTGAGATCACTTCTCTTATCAAAATACGATATTCCATATAATGCACTTTTTATAGTTTGAGGCGAATTTTCATATTCCTCGTCTAATGTATTGTATATATCTGGAACATCATAGTATTCAGATGCCGATAATTTAGTGTGTAGTAAATTATCAATAGGATCTATGTATGTATAATTAAAAGAAGTGGATAAAGCTGCCGCATATGAGGTCTTTTCAGGGTGATAATACCTGTCCAGCCATGTCGATCCACCGTTTCTATCTTTGTGTAACCAAGAACATAAATATTCTCCTTTATATCCGTTCATTTCGGATTTTCTTTGGAATATCTTGTCGGATAAATATGGATTTTCTCCCGCAATCGCACCACGATAATTCCATTCCAAATCATTAATGTTAATTTGTGTATATGGATAGATGCTCTCAGGAGTTTGAAATATTGTGTATTGGTCTTTTGCTAATTTATAATCTGCATTATAAAATTCATAACTCAAGGTTATTGAATAATCTCCTTTTTCTTGATCATTTCCCGTGAATAAACCAAAGTAATTTCTATTATCTACTACAGGTACATTACTATTTGCTTTTTCTAGATAATCTGAGCGATAATTATAATTTTTATGGGTATTTTGATTTTTTAGATTTAAAATATTTACATTAATCGTATCACCAGTGATATAACTGTATTGAGTAGTTATTAAGTAATTATTTTCTAAATTAGATCTGCTTTTAAATGGATCTACATCGTATGCATTTTTATGAAAAGGATTATATGATGCCCAAGAAGTGTTAATTTTAGGTTCTAGATATTGAAGATAATAATTTACATTAAAAGCATGTTTTTTGAAATTATATATGGTGGGTGATAAGGCAAGATCCGAATTAGTTACGATCACCGAAGAAGCCGAACGGAATAAATTTAATTTGTTATTTTCTTTATCTAAAATATAATCAAAAATAGTGGTTGATAATGGAGAAACAGTTAAGCTAAATTGGTTGTTTTGTAGATTTAAATAATGTGTTATTCGATTTTTGTCTCTGTGTGATATTCTGGCTTTTAAATTTTCGGCACTTAATGTAACAAGAAATATAGTATCAATTGGATCTACGAATTTTTGATTTTTTGTGGTGAAATGATAGGAAATGGCAGTTCCGCTAACGGCAGACATCGTCAGATACAGCCCATTCGAATCACTAATAGTAGTATTGAACGATGATACGTCTAAATTAGTTTCCAATTTTTCAAATTGGATAAAATCCGTCAATTTTTGTTTATTTGACAGATATAATGCAGAATAATTATTAATTTTTCTATCGGAAAGATTTCTTAAATGATTTTCTTTGTAAAAAGAATAGCCTTCTTCAGAATTATCCAATACAGATATAAATTTAATGTCCGCATCTCCTACATATGAGGTCGATAACGGATTTGAATTAGAATTTAAATCAACAATTTCCACTAAATTATTTAACAATTAAGTTCAGATTGTCGCCTTTTGCCGTATCTAGCATTAAAAATAGAAAATTGGCCGAATTGTCCACAAATTGTGTGGATGCCACTGTTAAATTCTCATAGTTCGAGTAAAATGACTCTTTTGAAATTCTGATTGGTATTTGGTATGCAAATTTAGAAAATATTAAATTTGTGATGTATATAGTTGGATAATACATCACATTATACGTCTCGGAATCTGGGTAATATTTATGTTTAATTAAATTTAATTCTAATTTATTCGGTTCTGTATGTGAAAATCCAGACACAAACAAAGGAGAACCATCATTAAAATCTATTTCTATTTTAATGATGGGGTATGTAATTCCAATTAAATTGGAAAAATCTATGACTAATTCAGTCTCTCCTTTGAAAAACTGAGTAGAATATGTATATCCAGCTCCAGCCAAACTTTCTAATTTGTAATATGCTTCCATAATTAATTCAGGATTAAAGTTCCGTCGTTGAAATACCGACTAGTATTATTGGTGATATCATTGAAACGAATAGAATTGTCTTCTAGAGATGGATTATCGTAAAAATTTATAGTTCTAAATGTTTCTGGTGCTGAAAAATTATATAAAGTAACTTTTTGATTGAAAATTTCAATTCCGTTGTAATTAAAATCCATTCTATATATGTAAGCGAATTCATTTTCATCTTCAACTGTTGCTACCACACTATATAAATTATTTCTGGTGTTATATGTTAATAAAGGTTGATTTATTCGAATTAATTTTATCGAATTTATCGTAGCATCATTCTGATATGAACTTAATGGGAAATTTGATTCTATTTTAGTTTTGATTGCGGTATTATAATTGATTTTGTATATTGTGGGTATTATCGAAAAATTATTAGAGTCTGTGTTGTAAGCTGATAGAGTTACTGCCATGGCATAATCTTTATTTTCAAATATAAATGGATTTGATACGTTATATAAATAATTTAATGAGATTCCAGAACTTAAGAAACTATTACTGGTTCCAGAATAAACGAATTTATCAGTTTCGTATTGAACCTTTTCAAAAATTACACTATCTTTTGTCCTTATCCAAAGGAAATCATTATATAAATTAAAATCAATAATTTCATTAAAATTATCTTGATATTTATTATCAAATTGAATTGCCAAAGCAGAAGAAAGATGTGAAATATTCCCAGAAACAATATCTTTTATGTAGATAGTTCCAAAAGAATTTCTTAGTTCAAAAGAATTTATATTATCATCTTGTATTCTTTCGGCTGATAAAGTTTTTGAAGTTGGCGTGGTTTGATTAATTACGAAATTTGTTTGAGAATTAAAATCAAATTCCTCTTCACAAACATCTGTGATATATCCAGCATCAAATTCTTTATATTTTATTGATGATAAGATATAATTATAGGAAAAACTAGGATTGAAACTTTCAATTAATATTGGATTTCCGTCTAATGTATTTTCTGGTCTGGGAATTAAATTATTAGGTACTGGTAAATTAGAAAGTTTGTTTAGATCTATGTCGAATAATTCTGTTGTTATTTGATTTCTATCCAACATCAATCCTTCTACATACATGTAGCCCTCATACAATCCTCTTTCCATCAACCCTTTATAGAATCCACCGATTCCTCCTTCGATTAAAATATTGTAATAATAATCAGATGCCCATACATTAGGTTTTACCCAAGACAGATTTGATGCATACACTTCTTGAGGAAGAAGTTTATTATCAGAAAATGTAATCGGACCTCCGTCATAATCTTCGCAGACAACACTAGAAACTTCCGCCACGAAACTATTGTCAATTAAATTCTTTTTTGATTTTGGCTTGAATAAACCATATTGATTTCCATAGATATCGGTTGACCATTTCGTCAGAACACCAATGTCATATAGTTCAGAAAAATTTGTTTTAAGTCCTTCTTTGCCTAGATTGAAATTTACTGATAATTGATTTCTAGAAAAATAAGCATAAAAATCTTGAGAATAAGGATTTGAATTAATATCCCCATTTACAGAATAACAACTTTCATTTTTAACTGATCTGGTATAATCGGCAATGTGAATTAATGGATATTCGGAATTATAAGTTCTTGATAATCCAGAAGTATTTCCATATCGATCAGGATCGGGAAATATATAAAGTTTGTTTGGTTCTAATTTAGAGGAATCTATTTTGTATTTCTTGTCTGGAACAGAATAATATAGAATACTATTTTTTTCTGGTGTGAAAAACAAACCGATTCTTCGGCATGACTGAAGATCGGATTCTTCTTCTATTGTAGCTGTTGTAGGAAAATGTCTATTCAACAAATTTCCTGAAGGATTGTCTGCTTTGAATAAAATTGCAGAAGTTACATCAGTAATTGTTGATCCTGTTGTTATGTAATAGAAATCAGAACCAATATATTTTTTAATTAAAGAATCTTTTAACTTTACTAATCTTTCCGCTTTTGGTTTATTGTCATTTACAATGTTGTAAAGTTTATCGTCGGGTTTACAATTAAGATCAACAGAATTTATATCATAATTGATTGTAAAAATTCTTCCGAACTCAACCAAAAATGTTCTGGTTTTTTCAAACAATTGATTTTTTACTGCTTCTGTAAAATTTATGAAAATATTAGCATCAATCGCATTTATGTTCGAAGAATATAATGTTTTTCTCAGTTCTGTTTTTACATCATAAGTATCATATGATACATCTGGATCATTATCTAGATAACTTGTATACAAGTCGTACAATTCTTCGACCTCAATATTTAAATCAGATAATAAAATTTCTTCGTCTACTAATTTTTGATATGTTCCGACTTCTATAACATCAGAGAACACAACATCAGTAATTGTTTCAAAAATTGATTTCTCCAAACTTGTTGGAGTTCCTTTAATTTTATTTTTAGAGATTTTATGCTTTAATTTTTGTCTTTTTGTAGAGTAGAAATCACAAATTTCTCTTATTTTTCTGGAATAAAACGGAATTATGATATCTACATCTAATTCATCAGTAAAATCTACGTTTGCTAGGAATCTCTTTTCATCGATTGTGGTATATTTTAAAGTTATATCCCTTAAAAGCTGAGTATACCTTTCTGTTATCGATTGCTCTATCTGTAATTCCGTGTTTTCTTTTTTGAGATTCCATTGTTTTATATATTCCACATACAAATCATTCATTTGTAATGGAGATAAATTTTCACTTATATATTTTAAGAAATCGAAAAACGAAAATGGAAATATTGAATCCAAATAGTCTTTTTCTTCGACATTTGGGTTTACAATAGAATATAAAGGTAAGATTTTTGAAAAAACAAAAGATTCCGACACATTAATTATTTAATTACTCCGGTGCCTTTTGCCAAAGCATATGAGATCATATTTTCTCTTATTTCATTCCACTGATCAGAAGAACTAAGATTTTCGCTTATGGTTGTATATTTATCCGACCAGTTAATTAATCCCTCGGTCTGATTATAATCAAATTCTTTCACATATTCATAGAAAGAGTAATATCTAGATACATTTTCTTTCGAATATACATCAGGAAGAACCAATCCCCAGCCCCAATATGGATGATAAGAACTCAATGCATACGTTTTGATCGTAGGGTCGATGAAATGTATATATCCGGTGCTTAATAAATCCGTATCGATTACAGTATAGGTTTCGCTGAACTTTTCGTATGCAATAATATCTTTACCCGCAGTTAATATTGATGTGAGAAAATTTAATTCAGCACCTTTGTTTATACCATAAAGCACAACGCCTCCGTTAGCACGAATTTGTTCGTTATAATATCCACGATCATTAAAGTTTTGGCTGAATAAGTTTCTACTTCCTTTTAATTTTGAATATGTAACCGAAAACATATCAATCAATCTAGTCAATTCAGCAGGAATACCGATATTTGAATCATTGAATGTATAGAAAATTTCATCCATCATTTCATACATTGCTTTTAAGGCATCCACATTACAAGTATCAATATTAATTACATTATCTGTGAAATTTGCAATTTTTTCGTAAATCAATTTACCCATTTCGGTGGGTTTTGAAGATAATGTACCAACAGAAGCACCAATAAAATCAAATACACTTGTTGTATCTAATAAGTAGTCTTGGAAACGATAAGATTTGATCTGTTCTTTTGGATCAAAGTTTTCGTTTACTTTTCGAATATCATATCTACCAGAATTTGAATAATATATTGAAAAATTATTACTATCTCCTCGTATTATAGAATCACCTGCTGTGATATGTCTGTATTTGTTGATATGCCTGAATCCATTCCAATCTCCGTATGCATTAACTTTATCTTGTATCCGCATTGGATTAAATGACCCAACACTAGACAAAATTAATTGAGCTTCGGTAAACGGTTTTGTATCTGTATCTGCATTGAAATAATGAATTGATTTACTATAATTATCAACTACCAATATAGTATTATCTGTTGTGCAAGCAATTCCTTCTAAATTACTTACATAATTATCTGGGCTGTTTTGTGAATTAGAATTTAAAGAAAAAGTACTGACTGCATTAGTCGTGGAATTTATCTTAACTACTTCGTTTATATTTCTAGTGGTCCAAATATTTCCTTGTGCATCTAAAGTAATATTCCATAAACTTCCACTAATTGGATAATATGTAACTACTCCACTATCAGTAATTTTTATAATTTTATCATTTTTAGCAGACAAAACTTTTGTTGCGGTAGATAGATCTTTAACAACACCCCATAAATTATAATTTAAATCAGTAATAATTTCTGTGGATTCGTAATTTGGAGTTAATACTATCGTAGAAAGTACAGTTCCAGTCGTATCGTATTTTTCTATGAAAGAAGATAATTGATTTGAGTATGAAACCCAAACATTATTCTTTTTATCTGTGTCTACTGAAGCAGGTGTTATGGTATTTTCATAATTAATAGTGTTGTTCGCAAATGAAGGAACAATAACACTATCAATCAAATTAGTAACATTGTTTATTCTAACTGTACAAACAGAATCATATAAAGTGACCCAAACATTTCCATATTGATCACTGGCAATATTTGAAGGTGACGAATTAGCAGGAATATTGAAATTATTATATACCAATTTCATGGTATCTGCTTCATATTTGGTTATTTTTTCTCTATCAGCATCGACTACCCATGCATAAGCGATAACGCTACCATCGCAATTACGTTTATAAGTAACACAAGAAGAATAAATTCCAGACAATCCCGATGTATTATAGATTTTATCATCTATAATTTTTTTAGTGGTATCATTTGTGTCTATTCTTACTCGCAAATTATGAATATAATTTGATTGAGGTTCTCCTATAATCGAATATGTTGTGTCAATTGTATATAATTCACTTAAATTAAGATTTGCTTTTGCATAGATATGCACATTCTCAATTTGTTTATCATAAGTAAGATAACCCTTGAAATAACCTCCATACATTTGAGATGAAAGTATTCCAAAATTAGAATAAAAATTCACATTGTTTACTGTTTGATTTTTATCATCTTTTAGTTCCAAATATACCTCGTATGGACCGGGATTGATATTATTAGTGTATGATAAAGTCTTGCTATATTTAGAATTTGTAACGCCTCCACATTCATTTACATCTTTTACTTTGACTACGAATGGAATTTTTTGGTTTGTGTATTTTTCTTGATATATATCAAAAGTATGGATTCTATTTCCATCATTATCATCATCAATTCCATTCGAAGTGATAGTAAGATAACTTGGATTTAATTTTTCAATAATAACCGAAAAAGAATTAGAATTAGATATATCATTCAGTACACTAAAACTATTATTTGGATAATTCTTATCTAGAGAATCGAAATCCACAAATTTTGTAGTATCAAAAGTTGCGTATATTGTTGCTGCTACACTTTCATATACATTATTAATTAATTTTGGAATATCATCAATATACCAAAATACTTTGCTGCCAGAAGTTCCTGCAAAACAAGCACCTGTATCACCTTTATCACACAAAACAAGATTATTTGAACTATCTAATTTGAAATATATTTCATCATTTGTAGTTTGGATGTCATTGATTGGAAATCTTTCTTCTTTTTGTGTTAATGGATTAACAATAAACGATTCAAAACGAGATGATGGCTTTAAATGCCCCCATTTATCCTTTTCGTATGCATCTACATCTAATATCGGAGCAGTATTTCCGCTGACAAACAAATTTATAGTATAACCGTCCGCAGAAAGCATAGGATATGTCTGCCAACTATTAAATCTATATATTTCATAAGGATTTTGTAGTGTTCCTGATTCAGTTTTATTGTTAAATCCAGAAAGAACCAAAGTATCGGAAATGATATCCTTAACTAAGATGCTTTGTGAGAAAGAATCAACAAATCCACGTCCACTAGTTCCTAAAACATAGCATTTTACGTTATACCAACCGGGATATTTGAAATTATGTACGGCTGTTACTGATTCTGAGGTAGTGCCATCACCAAAATCCCATAATATTTTCTGTTTTGAGAATTGATTGGTATTACCATCGTCGAATACTGGTATAAAAGTAAACGGAGTTATAGGTAATGTATAACCACTTGTTGTTGGTGATGCGGTGTGGTCTAAAGTATTGAACCAAATATATCGATGAAAATCATCCATGATTAAACTACCTCAATTTTATTGATTAAATTTGAAATTTTGTAAAAGAATGGGAATTGAAAATACTTCAAGGCCGTATTCTGTGCTAGCGATTCCACAGTAGATTCTGGATATAAAGGATTCCAATACACAAAATTTAATTTAGATGTTTTATATTCAATATTATTATTGGTACGCACTGTTTCTAGTGCCTTCACTCCATTTAAATTTAAAATATCAAAACTTAATTGAGCTAAATCTAAAAATTGCCCCAAATTGTTGTTTGATTGACTGAAGAAATTTTTAATATAATTAAATACCGAACTCTTTATCTGTTCTTTTGAGATGATTTGATCAGTTGAACGTGTTATACGAATTTTTGTTTCGTCTCTGATATCCGAAGTAAAATTAAGTTCGCTTAATAATGGTAAACCTATGTCAAATGCCAGATAAACTGGATCATTTATAACAATATTTTGATTCACCATCTTAACTTCATTCAATTTATCAACAATCGATTGCTTCTGAGCAAAAAATAACTCGATTGGAGTTGTTTCATTCTGAATTGCTCCTAAACGAGGCACTCCAAAGATATAAACATTGTTAAAATCACATACATCATTGAATGATATTTGATTAAACAGCAATTTATCATCTAAATTTGGACGCTGTAAGCCCAAATCATAATAATATGCCAAATATTCCGAAGTATAGGTCTTGTTTGATACTGCTTTTACACTCTGAATGATATTTGAGAAGTTTTTTTCAACAAAAGATTCGAAATCATTCGTCGTCACAGTTCTATTTTGAGCCGAGAAGATCAATGGAGCATTTTTCCTTATGGAATCAACCCCTTCCATGTATGTAGGTGACACAGAAGCATACATATTATCAAATTTTAGATTCAGACACTGATCCGCAGTCATGTAATCAGACTTATCATCCGTATCATTTGATATTTCTCGGAAGAATGGGCTGTTGAAAAGAACTAATTTACCCTGTTGTGCAGTTTTAGACCCTACAATCCCCTTAACTCCATCACTTTCAAGGTAATAAATCTGTACGTAATCTCCAGTATTTAAAGTTTTTCCATTTACACCATCACCAAACTTGATATCGTAGTGTCCATATTCATTTAGACGCTTCTCGAATACTTTAGAAATGTTATCTGCTAGATATAAACTGCCAATTTCAGTCCATTCCGACCACATTTGTGACTTGTAATCACGCACATACACAAATATATTGGTTTCGTCAATCATTTTACTTGAATTCATATCAACGGGATAGTCGATATTCAAGGTAAATTGCTCGTTTAGCTCACCAATAGCGGTATAAAGTGGGTATTCCCTAAAAACTCCTTGATATGCCAAATTATTAGCACCTATGGATTCAATATATTCGGTTCCTGTGCTAGTTTTTTGAAAAGTAATATCTTTGTTAAAAGAATATGTTATATTTTGTATCGTAAAGTTGGAAAACTTTCTTATTGTGTAAGATTTTGGTGATATTGTTTCATTTGCACTTACAGAAACATTTAAAGTTGCCGTATGATTTCCAGTTGGCTTATATCCAATAATGGATACAATTTTATTCATGTTTTCCAAGATATCAGCTTGAGTAAACATGGAATTTGATGCTGTCTGATTAAGATAAAATAATAAAACGTGATATGTATAAGCTACAACATCGGTCAATCCATTAATATTGCTGCCTTCGTAATCAATATCTGGAAAAAGACCGCTAGCCTTTAAACGATTGGTGATCAATTGTTTGAGACTAGTCGCATCAAATGCCGCATAAGCATTTCTTGGTAAATTAAATTCAGAAAATGTTGAAGTGCTCATTATTGTGTTTTGTATATGTATCCAGTTCTGCCTAAAGTTCCAAAAATAGTCATATTATGAATATTTAAAGTTGTAATGCTGTAATAAACATTTATATCAAATTCATTCACATCTTCCAAAATTGTTATATAAACATTTGTAATTTTAACTCGTGGTTCAAACCTTCTAACTTGACCATAAATTTTTCTTTGTATTTCTTTTGCTACTTCTATCGTAGCTGGTTCGAAAATATATTGGCGTAAATCCAAACCGTATTCTGGATTTAGTATTTTTTCGCCGGGAGTTGTCGTGAATAAATTATAAAGTGAATTTTTAACTGCATTCAAATCATAATCTATTTTAAAGTCATTAATTTCGGATTTTTGAAATAAATTATCGTTAATATTATAATTATCTTCAAGATCCAAATGTAGATCAGCATAAAGATAACTTCTTCCACCATTTGTGGCTTCAGGAAGTCCGTTTAATGTTATTGATCCCATGAAAATTATTTAATCTTTGGGCTAAATAATCACATGGAGAAAAAGTTTCTAAAACTTGTTGAATCAAATATAACTCGTGCCACTCGTGGTGGGTTTCTTGTAGGTGATTATGTAGAATTTTTAAAAAACTACAAAACTCACAAAGAATTTAAGAATTTACACGATGAAATTAAAGATGCTATCGAAGAACTAGTCTCCTGTGGTCTTCATGTTCGTGTTGTGGGCATAAACGACATGATTCCTTCTCGTTACCCCGGAAATCCCGAAACAATGAATGGAATTACCACATTAGTGGTCGCCTCAGATCAAACTGGTGGTCGTCGATACAATAATGTTATTATTCCTAGCTGTTTGGTTAAAATTAAGAACTTTTATCCAAACTATGCTCCAATTCCAGATCAATTCAATTACGATAACAAAGAAATCCTTTCACCCGTAGAATTGAAACAGGTGAAAGGTGAGCATGGAACCTTCGAAATGGTTGTTCCTAAGAAAGAAAACGGTAAAAAGAAGGATTCCTATACCGTAAACTACTTAGTTGACCTGAAATAACTTAGATAAATGGACAAAACATGCAAAAGCATTGATTTCAATGTCCATAACAAACGAATGACGGTACATATATTCTGAAATAATCAGAATTGCCTCTTTCTTTTTCAAAGAATCCAACGGTTTATCGTAAATTTCGTTCAATAACGACTTTAAAAGGTTGTGGTAGTCTGATTGAAATACAGATTCGTGTGAAATAATGTATCTACGAAGATCTGTTACGTCAGATTCCTTTAATTGTGATAGAATTTCTTGTAAAAATTCATTTGGAAGCGCAGAATTCTTGATATTGAGCGTTCCACTTAATGAATATTTCTGTAATTCGTTAATAGTTTTTCTAAAATCTGGTGTATTGGCCTTTACTAGATTTTGAAATAGAGGAATTTGATCATTTGGAATGACGATTTTCTCTTTTGCTAAAATTGTGGCACAATGTTTTGCAATATCTTTCGCAGAATGATCGAAATTAAGCGTTTGACATCTACTTTGAAGAGCGGGAATGATTTTATGCTTATAATTCGCTGTTAAAATGAAACGAGTATTGTCTGCATACTGCTCCATGGTGTTCCTTAAAGCTCTAGCCCCACTTTCCGTTAAAAAATCTGACTCATCCAAGATAACAACTTTAATCCCACCATCAAAAGATTTTGTTTGAGCAAATCCAATAATCTTGTGACGAATAGTATCAATACCATTTTCGTCGGAAGCATTGATATAAAGATAATCACATTTTAAAATGTCATTTACAAGGATCTTTGCTACCGATGTCTTACCAGTCCCCGGAGTGGAAATAAACAAAAGATGTGGAATATCTTTGGCTTTTTTATAAGATTCTAAAATTTCTCTTGTTTCATCTGATAAGCAAATGCTTTCTAAGTTCTGTGGTCGGTATTTCTCAACCCAAAGTGTGTTAAAATCCATATTATCGTCCAGAAGAACCAAATCCTTTATCACCACGAGCAGTTTCGTCTTTAGTTTCCGCCCAGCAAGTCTCAGGTTCTAATAATTTATATACTACAAGTTGTGCGATCCTATCACCTTTCTTAACTGTATAAGAAATGTCGGTATTGTTAATAAGAGATGCGCCAAGCTTTCCACGGTATGCCGTATCCAAAACCCCAGAAAACGCAGTTATGCCATGTTTAAAGTACAAACCGGAACGAGATTCAATTTTAACCCAATATCCCGGTGTGATGTATCCAACATCCAATCCAATCTGGACTGTTTTTGTGCTGTGTGCTGGAATTTCCACATTTTCTACTGAATAAATATCGTATCCCGTATCACCAACCAATGGTTCTTTGTTATTTCTTTCAGGAAGCTTTGCATCTTCATGAGTTTTTACAAAGCAAATTTTAATTTGTTCTTGCATAAGATCGAATATAAACAGGAACCATCTAGTAAGCAACCAAAATCGTGTTAAATATTGCTATGTCCAATGATTCTGAAGTTGATGATACAGTAGATTCTATTTTAAATCAATTAAAAACGGTTCCCACTGTTGCCAAGAAAGCCGAAGAAACATTTTCTGATGTAACAAAAGAAAATTTAGAAAAGTTTATTATTCAATATACCAGCAGATTGGTTGAAAATGCCACAGAGTCTGTGGAATATATTAAAGACAATGTTCAAGCTGCTCCTACTGCTGAAGATGTAATTTCATTGGCTGAACTTATTAAGTCTACGTCCAGCGCAATTGAAGTTTTAAATAAATTTGTCATCAACAAAGACAAAATTAAAAACTCTGTCAAGATTAAAGAAATGGACATTGCCAGCAAACGTGAAGAACTCGAAGTCAAAGCAACCACAACATTTTTAGCCTCACGAGAAGAGATCATGAAGCAATTAATGAATAA
>Ga0114977_10001626_pt1 | contig 14736 bp, 8 predicted proteins | sample S_130805_MF_Meta_FD_87026 | JGI IMG/M metagenome (GOLD analysis project Ga0114977, IMG submission 87026) | Freshwater microbial communities from Lake Simoncouche, Canada to study carbon cycling - S_130805_MF_MetaG | ecosystem: Environmental > Aquatic > Freshwater > Lake | place: Lake...
GCACCTTTTTGATTACCAAATAAGAATACAATACTTGAGTTTAACCAAATTGCTTCCCCACCTTTTGCTTTAATTTTAGGTTGTCTGAAAGGATTATCAGGTAATTCTACCCAAGGTTGGTTAACAATGATTAATGTATTTGTATAAGGTTTATCTGTTCTTCTTGAACCTGAAATACGTTGATTGATTCCCATTCCAATTTTGTCAGCTAATACCGACGCATTGTGTTGTTTACCACCTTCACCGTCGTAAGTCATTTTACAAGGAACTGAACCTACTGAATCCCAAAGAATTAATAAATCGTGAGGTAAATCTCCTTTCTCTTGTGCGTCTAATAGTTCATTGATATATTCTGTAATTTGTTCAATATATTCAAAGTCACTATTAAAAAGATAATCTCCATTTCTATCGAAACCCATCAATTCGGCGTGGTCCCAACTCCATTTTTGTTCTGTGATAATAAACACAGGAACAATGTTTTTCTTTTGTGCATCTACCGCTGACTTTACAAGTGCCGTTGTTTTACCCGTATCACTATGTCCTAATAACATATTGATGTGTCCCATTGCAGGACCGGGTATACCCGTTGCATCTAAGAAAGCATCACCTAAATCAAAGAAACGGTCTGCTTTATATTCAGCCTCTTTAGAGAATTTCTTCTTAATTGCAGAAAAGTCTGTTTTTTTTATACCTGCCATGTTGTTGTTTTTTAAAATGATGTTCCCGACATTGGTGTCGGGAACATCTTAAATTAATTAGAATGGTAATTCACTATCTGTATCCTCATCCGCTTGTGGGTCAACCACAGGTGTAGATGATTTTACATTTCCGATTGTTTCTTCACCAGTTGTGTTGTTACTTGAAACCCATTTGTTTTGGTTTGTGTCCCAACGTGGAGCTTCTCCATTTGCAACCATTTCAAGATAATCTTCACCTTTCTTAGAATAAACATCAGACCAAACTGTCTCATCATCTAACCACGCTTTAGCAACGTCATTATCAGAATGTAATACACTTGAATCGTCATTCAATACTGAATTAATGACTGTGTATTCTTTACCTGTTCCCGCTTTTGTTAAAGTTAAAGATAAAATTAAGTCACGTCCATTTTCAGGACTTGTAACGTCACCTTTGTTACGGAAGATTGGGAAGATTTTATCAATAACACCATCACCTTTGTGATTATGTTTAAATCTCCAAAACTTAACCCCGTCGTTTTCATGGTCGCGGTCAATAACCTTAACAATATAAAACTTACGAGAGCGGTAGTTACGTGCTAATTCACGGTCAGACTCTACTCCTGTTTGCATTAAACTGTCATGAACCTCATTTAATGGGGAACGTTTTCCTTCTTGTTTAGGGTCATATAATTTAACCCACTTTCCATCCACCTGAACTTCGTGGAAGTAAACCTCTACAAATGGTGAACCACCATCCTTTGTAGGTAAAATACGAATACGTCTTTCTTCTCCCTTAGAACCCTTAGGTAATACGGTAGTGAAATAACGCTTCATTCTGTCCTCTGAGGACATTTTGTTAGAATTGCCACTTGTGGCGTTCTTGTTTTTCTCGTACTGTGCTAGTACTGCATCAAATGTTGACATAATTAAGAATTTTTATTTATAAAATTGTTATAGTAAATTATAAATAAAAAAACCCGAATTACGAAATCCGGGTTCAAGTTTTTTTAAAAAGTCTTAAATTACCATCTAATAACGTAATCGTTGTTTGTACCCCCAAAATTATTCTTGGTACTTACTTTATATCCGTAATCATCTAATGTGGTTAAAATTTGTTCGTTAATATATCTAGGGTCTATTGTAATCTGATATAATCCCTGGTCTGTTGCTGAGGTTATTAAACCATCTATGTATGTTAATGAACCCGTGGCGGTATTTGACGCTGTTCTTGCTGCTGAACCTGATTGCATATTATATTTGTTTTTATTCTAATGTTAATAAATATCCTAGTTTATTAATCAAACCCAAAATCTCATCTCTGATGTTTAATAGGTTTGTGTCTGTTTCGTCAAGTTGTGAAGTAAATTGTACTAATGCTTCTCTTAATGTGTTTATAAATCCTTTCATATCTATTTCAGATAGGTTTACCAATTCAATGGTTTTAGTTTCGTCGTCTAAAATAAAACGACCGTACTTCCCCATAGCTTCTTCAACATATCTATCAACCAATTCAAGTAATTCATCAAATGTTGAACCAAAAGCATTATGACGAGCAAACCCTTTGGTTTGCCAATGGTTAACTTTTAATTGCATTTGTAACCCTAAAAAGAAATTTACATTAGAACTTAAATTCATTTTCTTCTGTTTCAGGATTAAATGATTTTCTTATTTGGTCAACTGGATAGTTACTTACCTCGTCTTTAGTTAAAACATATTCGTTCTTACCACTTGCTCTCATTTCACCTTGTTTGTGAGCAAAGAATTCTTGTGGTTTTTCGTTAAACGGATATGAATCCAAAGAACGCATTTCCAATTTTTCAACTTCAGTTTTAGGTTTTACTTCATCAATTTTAGATCCTAATTGGTCAATTCTTGAAACCAATTGGTCCATTTGAGCCAATTTAACTTCAAGTTCTCCTAATTTAGAAAAAACGTCATCCATCTTACCAATAAGGTTTCCTTGGTCTTGTTGTTTATCCTCTAAATCTTTTTTGATACTTTTGGTCATATCAACTAAGTCTGTGATATCAATTTCTTCTGTTGAATCACCACCCATTGCGTCAGGAGCCGGTGGCATTCCACCGTCAGCGGGTGGCATACCAGCATCTGGTGCTGGTGGTACATCTCCACCTAATGGTGCCGCTGCGTCTGCTGGAGGTGCCGCTAATGGGTCTTCAACAGGTGCTTCAGGTGCTGGTGGAACGTCTTGTTCCATTATCATCGTTTTACCATATTTGTTAATGGCTTTATAACGATTTAATTCTTCTTGTAGTTTTTGTTCTAACATAGTATTAATCTTGTAATAATTGTCTACCATCGTTGGTAACATATTTTTTATTTATTCTTTCAACAATTCCGTCTTTTTCTCTGATTGTGTAACATTCTCCCGTCATTAAATCACATTCTTCTCTTTCCATACCATCACTTGACGTTCTTTTAGTCTGTTTAGGACTTAAAAATTGGTCCATTGCGTCGTTTATTTTATTATTTTCCATAATGTTCTTTTATATGTATAAATATCCTAAGTTTTATTAATATTCATTTAAACCAATTTAAAATAAACAAAGTCCCCATTATTGATACCTAATTTTTTGAATAATTCATTGGATAATGAAATGCCATATGTGTCAGAATCGGGTCCAATGTTAACCGCACCACTTATATTTGTTTTACTTATCATTTCAGTATTTGGGGTTGGGTCTATTTTAACTCTAATACCTTTACCGTTATCACCGTCTGGATTTAAGAAAACCGTTGTTGCGTTAACAATAAAGTCCGCAACATTCATATTTGATAATTTTTTATTGGTTATATCGAATTTGGTTGAGTAGAATAAATTTTTACTATCCTTAATGTCTTCCCATAAAATTTTACCTGTATTAATTGAAGTAATCATAGAATTGTAATTACCAAGAACTTGTCGATTAACTAATTTATTAATAATCTGCATTTCATTTGAATCTTGTAATACGTTATCCTTACTTCCCATTCTGACAGCTTTAGCCTTATAAAAACTCTCACCTTTATATGTGACTTTTTGTATTCCTTTAATATTTTTATACCCGTTAAATGGAATACCATATAAATCTAAATCCTTATCCAATTCTAATTTCTCATCATTGTTTGGTATTGTATTTCCATTATCGATTGTACCCGTACCGTTAGGTGTGGTTATTGTTTGTTCGGTGGTTGGTTTTGGTGCAGTTTCTTGTTTAAATTTAGTTAAAGCATTCATTGTTATTTTATCAAACAATGATTTATAACTAGATGTGAACGAATCTTCAAATGTTGGTAGTGCTTCTTTAGGAATACGAGTACCTTTAAAATTAGTGGTAATTTTATTACCCTTAACATTGTGACTAACTTCAGTTATCCAATATGTTCCCTTAAAAATTGGGATATTTTTTAGATAAAAATACATCGTTGGTTGAATCATAACACAACCCATCATTGTAATTTCACAACTATATGATGCTTGTCTATATACCTCATATAGATTACTATCAATTTGATAAGCCGCGGCACCTGTTGCTGAACGACCCATATTTTCATAAATCTTAAAGGTTTCAGTTGTGTTCTTAATTGTATCTTGAGATACTTGAACTCCTTTAAAAATTCCCTGATTTTGGTCACCAACACTAATATCAAAAGCGACGACTTTATTTGACCTTGCCATATTTTCAGCTGAGAAAATTTCAGGGTTAGTTAAAATCATAGGGTTATTAACATTACTACCAATATCATGACTATCATCATTGAATTTATAATCAGGACTAATATCTGATAAATCCGGATTTTTAGAAGTTGAGTTAATATATTGAATTATAATTTTAGGTGACGATTCTTCATAGTCAACATCTAAAAATGTTCCGAAAACTGAACTTGCAGCCTCTCTAGATGATTTAATTTTTTGTTTAGATCCTGAAAAATTTGTTCCGTAGAAATTTACATATGCGGGCATTGGTTTCATATCAAAACCTTGGTTATCACCAATTAACATATTACAAACACTATATAAATCTATAGAACTATTTTCTGTCATTTCTAAATCTATTAATTTGGTAATATCAATGTACGCTAAATCACCAATGTCTCTATTTGCCCTATCTAAAAATAAAAATTCTTCTAACATTGATTTTTGACCAATGGAGTTACCTGAAGCCCATTTGTCATTAAATGATTTAAAATAATTATATAAATCTAATTTGGTAGCATCGTTATTAAAACCCTTAAGGTCTAAAGCGTTTAGTGGATTTCCTTTACCTTTAAAAGTGATATCATTTAATTTTATTATAAATTGAATCAGGTATGTACCAAAATTAGTCAAATATGGTGTCAACATATTTTTAACCAAGTATTCTTTAAATCCTGTTTTTGTTGTGAATTTATTGGCTTTATACCCTCCAGCAAAAATGTAAATTAAAGGTCTAAACCTTTTTATATTTTCTTCACTAAATTCAACATCACAAATTGTAAAAAATTTCAAATAATTACCATCCAAATCTTCACCAATATATAATTTAAAAATGTCAGAGGTACCTGGTATATATTCATCATTAACAACAACACCAGGTTGTGGTTGTAAATCAAATTTTTCATATGATAAAGTTGTATTCGGATTGTTACCACTAAACCCTTCTAATATGTGACTATCCATTTCTCTTGGATTTGCAATAGTGATTTTAATCATATTATCAGAACTAAGTAAATCTTTTGTGATACTCTTTAATTTAATTTCTTGTTGTTCTCTAATTGAACGAATGATAACCTCATGGTCTGTTTCGTCATTACTAATAATCGGGACGGTAACAATATCTTTTAATAATTCTTGGAAATTTTGATACTTTACTTCATGTCGTTTATTATCTTCTTCTAAAAGTGTTTCAAAGGAATATGTTTTTACTTCAACATTTTGACTATCGGAAGCGAATTCTAAAAAATAATTTTCAAACGATTCTAATACCTCATGATTAAATGTTGCAATTAAATCCATTACCTTACGATATGTTCCACTCAAATAAAAACCATTGTCAGTTAAATCACTTCTTTTTTCAGACGTATCTAAACTTAAAAGATATTCGTTTGGTCCGTTAAATGTAACTCCACTATAATCTTTAGTTATTTTTTCATCTGAATTCCAAATAACCCTAAATGAACTTTGTTCGTCTTTTGAAAAAACACCGTTGTAATTTTCTAATAGATTTGACCCATCAGATGGTAATAATGTATAAAAACTTTCAGTTCTTAAACTTAATTCATTATTCTTAATCCAATTGGTATAATATCTTAAATTTTTATTTTTTCTAACTCTACTATAATGTCCTTTGTTAGGTTGTGTTTTATCATAATATGACGCAACGTCATTAACGTCATAAAATGTGTAATCATGAATAATTTGATGGAATATCGCATCGTAAAATGGATGTATACCTAATTCTGTATGTCCACTATATGTAATTCCTGAATAGTTGTCAAATATTGGGTCGGGTAGGTTAGGTAAGTCGACGTTGATTAAATTGTCAATAGATTTATCGCTAAAAGTTGTTCCTGTTATTTCATTAGGTCCTTTAAAAAAAGTGACACCTGAAATGGGAGCTGTTTCCATGTCAGTTTTTAAAAAACCATCTAATATATCTTTTGGAGTATTGTCATCATTTTTTTCAGTTAAGTATATTTTATATCTGTGATATAATGAACCCCATTTCAACATCAAGTGATATGGTACATAATGTGTTGACGCTACCTCTTTAAACATATCAGAGATTCTAACACTTGACATTCTTTCGTTAAAGATAATAGTGTCCTCTAAATTTTTATATGGTAAAGAATTTAATAAAAGGTATGCAGACCCGGCATATTTTCCGTGGATTTTTCCATTTGTAAAATCTTTATAAAGTTGTTTATGGAAATATGGTGTATTAAGTACATTCACATATTCACCATCACTAATTTTTAATCTATGGTTAAACATGTTTTCAAGGTAAGAACCTTTAACCCATGGTGTTGTTTCATTTGGTGTATTAATAAATCCTTTTTTTGTTTCAACTTGAAATAAATTAAGGTACGTTAAATTAGACCTATCGTATGTTGGTTTATTTATGTATGAAAGGTATTCATCAGAATTAAATGGGTAAACATTTGTTCTATATTCTTCTGATTTATAATTTTGTAATTCTTTATTTAATTCAGGATACTCCTTATCGTTATCTACATTTGATTTCTCGATATAATTTGCACGAATATCAAACGTATTTTGTAATACATTTTGAATACTTTTAGTTGTATCCATGTTATCTAAATAATAAAGATATCTATCATTAGGTGAAAATGCTTGAATGTAATCTTTTAATTTTTGGACATCTTGTACTTTTTTTAAAACTTCAATGATGTCATAATCCTCCTCAAATGTATTTTTTATATTATCAAATTCAATATTAGCTAATTCAACATATGATGTTTTTGTAAATGGATTTATAAAACTGATATATTTTCCTCTTTCATAAATTTCATATAATATAGACGCTAAACTCTTATCCGTATATGGAATTTTACCAACAATAAGATTTAATAAATCTGAAACTGGTTTAATTTGATTTGAATCCTTATCATCTTCAAAAATTAAATTTGTTTTAGTTACTCCACCTTCCTTATCGGCTAACGTATCTTCTTTTTTAGTAATAATACTAATATATGTTTCTAAGAAATCAATCTCAGGCCATAATATTTTATCGTTTGTTTGTAATATTTCAACTAAATCACTCGAACCAGGATAAGCAAGTTCATTTTGATTGGTTTTAAATGATGGTTTAGTAATTTTAGGCCATGGGTATATTGAATCCCCATCTTTAGCTTCATTACTATATTCTTTTGTTATAAGTTTTTTTCTTTCGGGTCCGATTTCAAAAGCTTTAAAATGGACATCTTTTAGAAAACGTACATATACCTCGGCATTTGCTAAAACAACCGCAAACACGTTTCTAATGGTTGGGTCAAATCCCAATCCATTAGTTTTATCTTTAACCACTTCATTCATCTTTCGTTCAATTGTCGTTTGAACTTTGTCTCTTTCCGTATTAAAGTTTTTTTGTAAATCATACACATCCTTAACTAATGAAGCGTAATTTACAGCAATGTGGTTTGTATCGGGATTATCTAGTACTTTATAATAACTCTTAACGTCACTCTTAACATTATTGATTATATCTAATCTGAGTTTTTTTGATATGTCACTATTTGTGTCCTTATTTTGTAATCTAATATATGTTATAATTTTTTCAATTTCCTTATTGTAAAAATTTATCTGATATTCTAATGTTTTAGCCTCCTTAGGACCTAAAATATTTATTGTTTCCGTTTTATCTTGACTCGATAATTTAAAATATTTAATACCGTTTTCAACATAAACATCATTACTCAAATATAGAATTGTCCACGCCTTTATACTATCAACAAAATTTTGTATAACACCTTCCAATTCTTTTAGACCACCAAAAACTTTATAATCTACGGAACTTCCAAATATTTGTTTTTCTAAAATACTATCTAATCTTTTAGCCTTACTTATTAACTCACGTAAAGTTAAAACGGGAAAATCCTTAGAGATTAATCCTTTGGTTTTATACTCATTGTAAATTGAAGTTAAAAGAGAATAACCTTTAGATGACTTTGAAATTCTTTTTGTTATTATCTTATCTTTATCGTTTGTTTTTACGTCCACACTTTTTTCAATATAATAAAGGTATGGTGCTGCGAGAATACCATTCAAAGGTATTTCAGAAAAGTAAGCGTAGGTTTGTCCAACAAATGTACATGTTATATCAAAATTACCATTACCATCATTATACTTTGACGTAAATGATGTCATGTGTAATCTATATCTAATCGCCTTACCGTAATAACCCTTGATTGTTAGGTAAAATATTGGCCACGGTAAATGAAAAAATGATGCATATGGTGAATTTTGTTCTCCACTCATTAATGTCTTACCTCTAACATCGACAAAATTAATAGACACTTTAGGTAAACCAATTGCGTTTACTGTCATTGAAATACTATCAATTCCAAAACCTTGTCCGGAACTATCCATATTATTGGGTACGTTAGGAAAAATACCAGTAATTGCACCGACCACTAAATTTATTACTTCATCTTTTTCTGTATATGATTTTGGGTTAAAATAATCAGTCCAAGAGGTGTCAAAATCTTTACCGTTTTGATTACTCATTAAATTTAAAGTACCTCCAGCAATGGAACTTAATCTACCCTTTCCCTTTTCATCTGAAACGGATAATACTGTTCTTGGTATCAAATCAGCTTCCAAATTTACAAACATAACCAACTTTTCAGGGTTGGTGTGTCTTGGTTCTACTAAATTATCTTCATTAACGACAGAATTTGGATCTATACAAATTACGTTATTTTCATCTAATCTAATATGTAAATTTTCAGTCTCTTGTATTTTATTGTTCCCCATAATATAAGTTATACAATTCTACACCACTTTTATAATCTTGTAAAGAGGTAATTAATGGAAATGGTATTCTTAAATATGAATTGTCGGGTATTGTAAACTCTAGACCACCTACTGATGGATTTGCTTGTAAAATTAACCAACCAAATAATGGTGTACCATAATATTCTTGTGATACCTTATCTAATCTGTCTTTACCTTTTTTATATTGTAAGTATTTGTCAGTTCCTTTAATTGGTAATTCAATTCCTGGCACAATTCTAAATCCTCCGTCTTTTAAAAATAGTTGATATCTATTGAAATATTGTCTACTCATTTTTTATAATAGTTTAAATTAGATGGGTCTAAGAATGGTTTATTAACAAAAATCTTGTTTAGAATTTTACCTTCAGCATCATCAAGTAATTCGTCTTGTTCTTCAATTTCATATCTAATTGGTATTTCGTAAGCAAATTTTGGAGCCGTTAAAATATCATACCCAAATTCTTCATATTGTGGTGTTGTTGTAATTTTTATTACAGTATCAAAAAATTCTTCTATTTGATCAAAGTATGTTGCTGAACTTTGCGGTAATAAATCTGAGAATATATTATTATAAGTTTCATTTGACTTACCATATTCATCTAAAAATTTACTCTTTTCATCTTTAACTAAGTAGTGAACAATTTCAACTAATTGATCATTTGTTATAATGATATTTTCGGCAATTGAAGTTCCTTCGATTGCTTCAATATTATCTGTGGCCTCTTTAAAGAAGTTCACCATTTCATAATATTTTGAATAGAACTCATATGACGATACAAAGTTTTTTAATTTTGCGTACTTATATTTTGCATCAGATATTTGTCCATCATGTGCACCTAATGGGTTACCGTTTGGTAATAAAGTACTTTCTGATGTCATGATAAAATTAAGTTTATCAATAATTTCAATAATTTTATCTCTTTTTTCGGTTAACCCCTTATCAACATATCCTTCATCTGAAATTTTATTAAGTTTAGATTTTATTAAATCAGGTAAAAAAGATTGTAAAGTTGCTTCCGATGCTTCATTCCATTGTGGGTCTTTAATGTAGTCTAAGTAAAAATTAAAAACAACTTCAGTTAAGTTAGTATTTTTTAATTTATCAATAAACTTAGGAATAAAAATATTCATTAATGTGGACCTTTCTTTACCCTTATCTGGTATACCTAAAACTTTTAGATTAATAGTGTCTCCAGTTGTTGGTCCTGTTTGTACTTTTATTATGTTATTTTTTCTATAGTTGTGTGAAAAATATAAATCAATAAAATTTTTACTAAACTCATTGTACTTATTTTGATACTCAATCTTGTATGTAATTAAATAGGATTTCATTTCATCATTTAATTCAGATATGATATCGGTATAATCCATAAATTTATCACTTACTCTTCCAATGTATTTACCATCAACAACGTCAATTATACCAGCATTTAAATCGTTAATTAATTCAAACTCAGGTTTTTTAGTTAATTTCTCAATAAATTCCTTAGTAAAATCTTCAGCCCTTTTTCCGTTAATAATTGTGTTAGTAGCTTCAGCTCTTTCGTCATATATTTCGGTGTTTGCAAAGAAATTTGACGATAAAGCATTTTGTAATTTATTAACAGGTGTTTCCAATCCTTGTCCACCAATGAAACTAAGTTGTAATGTAACACTCGCAATCATTGGTTGCATACCAATTCCTTCGGGATTCATATCCCAAGGACTATCATCATAACTAATATTAATATCTTTTATGATAACTTTAGAATGATAAAAATCTCCAATTCTTAAAACACAAATTGGTGGTGGACCAAAAGTTGTATTTCTAGCGGTCTTATCTAATTTATTATTTATGATTGGTATTGTATCTCCAGGTCTTAAACATTGTAATAAGAATGTTAATCGACTATTCAATCCCTCGGGTGTTGTTGAGTGAAAAGCTGGATGAAAATATTTTAATTTTTCTCTTAGTGATGAAAATTGTAACGGAGAATCTTCTTCCAATTTTTTAAAATAATGACACTCTGATAAAGTTTTCATTATTATTCTTTTCATCACATCAATAGTTGGTTTATTTGGTGGTCTACCTCCAACTGTTTTCTTATCAGGACTAACTTTTAATCTAGGAACTTTAACTGTTTGTCCTTCTATTTTTTTAGTTGTTTTGTTTTTATATTCAATCTGAACTTCAGCGCTTCTACAATAAAACGCAATAGGTGCGTGGTCTTTTAATCCTGTTTTTGTTTTAATTTCTTTTTTACAATCAATATTACCAACCCCATTAAAATTTGGTACGTCGGAACTTTCTCCCTCGGTTGCAATCTCAATAACAAATTTACCCTCAATATCGTATCCTAAATCTTTGAAATTAATTGAAAATATATCTCTTACACCTTTATCAGCTTCGGGTGCTAATTGTTCATCTGTATACCAAGTGATTATCTTTTCATCAAACTGGTCTAATCCACTAATTTTATTAAGGAAATCAACAAGAATACTATATGATCTTCTAACACCTAAATAAAAATTATATTTATCGGTTGCAACTTCAGATGTTGATGCATTTATTGTTATTCTAACTTCATTACTAACAGTCTTACCTGAAAGATTATTTTTTAATTCTGTAACAAACGTAGTATAATCTGTATAACTTGTTTCTAAAGCGGTAAATCCGTCTTCAGCTTGTTTTATAACTTGTTTAGCATTATCGATGGTTATTTCTACCCCTGTTTTATTTACTTTATCAAAAATAACTTGTTGATCATGTAATTGATTTTTTGTTGTACCCGTTATTAATCCGCTTGTGGTTGTACTACCAGTTAACTCTTCACTTAATTCACTTATATATTGGGTTTTTTTAGAAATATATTCCGTATAAATATTACCAAATTGTTCCGCCGTTTTTCCTTGTTGTGATGTTTTTTGTGGTCTATCGTTTTGAAAATATAGTCTTGATGTTATTTTTTTAGGTTCCTCACTTTCTTCAGTTTTTCCGGGTATTTCTTCTGGAACTTGTTCACTTGTAAATGTTAAACTTTCAATAACTTGTGGTTCAACACCCTTGTCTAAATAAGATTGAATTAATGTAACATCTTCCCTATCTAACGTTGTATATGTTTGAATTAAATCATAAAAATCTAAATCTGTACATCCGGCAAAAAACGCATTTATATAGTTATCAGCCTCTTCATTAGACATTCCTTTAAAATGTTCTCTTACTAATAGATTTAATATACTTGGATGGTCAACAACAACTTTAAATGATAGTGTACCGTTTCTTTCAGAATCTTGATATGTGTAAATTGGTTCAGGTCTACCAACAAAAGTATTTTTATCCCAGTTTGCACTATTTTGTTCTGTTACTTTTAAATCATATGGTGGAAACCACATAACCCTTCCTCCGTTATTTCCTCTTTCACAAGCTGGTAAATCATTAACAGTAAAACCTGCTCTATTAGATGTTTTCCATGCTAAGTTTTCAATTGAAAACATATATTTTTTAGCATAAAAATTACTTCCATATGTTGATCCTGAAACTATATTTGTTGAACCGTCAAATGATTTTTTACCATTAGACATTGGTGCAATGTTTAAATTCCATACTCTACTTGCTCCACCCATTACACTACCTTCAAACTTTCTATACATGGTAGTTCTTCTCATGGTATCAGAAAGATTCATATAAGAACGGTCTTTAGTCCAAACTCTACAATATTCTACACCAGCTTCTTCTTTAGAAAATTTCTCGATGTATTTTATTGCAGAACCTTTTGACATAACCATGTCACCATCTTTAAATAATCTTGTTGATTGGTCAATCGCGTTAGAAACTTGATTTGACTGTTTCAACATGTCTTGTGTGTAACTTAAAATTGAACCCTCTGTAAATCCACTATATTCACTACTAGTGGAGATTGATTTTTCATATAACGTACTTTCTGCACTCCATTCATCATTTTTTGCACCGTATGGTGGTTTGTTTTGTCTATCGTTTGAAATCCACGTAAAATTACCCGCAATATTACCACCTTCAGATATTGATGTGTTTCTTCTAAAAACTTCTGCAGCTTTAGGGTCAAAAAATTGTGATAAATAAAAACTACTTTGTGTTGGTCTATCAAATTGGTCGTGTAAAATATTTGAAACAGAGTTACCTCTGTCGTCACCAATATAACCACTAATTTTAGGAGCCTCACTTCCTCCTGTTATTTTCTTAATTAAATTTATACCTTTACTTATTCCATTGAATAATTTAGATGTGTTTTGTGATCTTGCTAATGTTGTATAATCAGGACCAAATGTGTTAAATGATAAATTATCAAATAATCTATTCTTCTGTCCTGAACCCATGTGTTCCAATAACAAATCAGATGGTGACCTATCTTTTCTTGGTCTTCTATTAATACCAATCATTGAACCTAAAGTTCCTGTAACATCTTGAAATATTTTACCAACTTGAGTTTTAGCTTCGGGTCTTTCTTTTTCTTGTGTTTTATTATCTCGTGGATTTTGTGGTACACTTAAATAATCTCCTGGTATTTGTGAAAATGGTAATTGAACCCCACCAACTAATTTTAAAAAATCAACAGCTAAACCCGGAATACTAAGTCCACTTTCAGTGGTAATTTTATAATTCGCTTCAATAAGTGGTTCTCTACCTGTTATGATATTAATTGCCGTTGTTGCATTTCCATTTAACGCATCTAAAATTCTTGCCCTACCTGTTGTATTTTTTTCTACATTTTGTGCAATCCTTGAATAAACAGGTCCTTGTGTATTGTATTTTATATTGTTCGCGGCGAATTTAAATAATTCAGATTCATTAGTATATGTTGAACCTCCTGTTGCAATACCAACTAAATTATAATTATTACTTATAAAACTCGGATATAAATTTAAACTATTTGTTATTTGAACCGTATTAATATTTTGAATATAATTAATATTTTCTGGTGCGTATGTGTTTGTAAATGGATTACCATTTAAACTCGGATTTGTTGGTTCAACGCCACCTAACATTTTATTAGATGTTTCGGCGGTATTTTGTACCGTATAAGACGCATTAGTAAAACTTTGAGGTCCGTTTGGTTGTTTCAAAGTCTTACCTAAAATATAGTCTCTAAACTTTTTGGTTGAATCAAAATCTAAGTTACTTGGCATTATTTTTATTTATAAATAGATATTTTAGTTATTTCGTAAATACTGTTTGTGTACTATCGAAGCTTTTTGGTTTGTTATTAATTTTAACTCCTATTAGTTCTAAAGATTGTAAATTCTTAGACCAATGTTTTGTCATTGCATCCATTGTTGAATCACTTGCGGTAATTGTATGTGTTATATCAACCTTTTGAGTTGTGTTATCAGTCGTGGAGTTTTTATTTGCATCATTATAACTTTGATTGGTACTGTTATTTAAATCAGTTCTTGGTAGTTGATTTGCACTATTATTTAATTGTGATTGTGTTAGTTGGGCTGGATTAGCGGTTCCATTAACCTTACTGATAGTTAATTTCGCCTGATCTTCAACCGCCTTTAACATGTCGCCAGTTGTTTTTAATTTTTTCACGTCAATACTAGCCA